>JAAUYG010223273.1_pt1 | contig 15040 bp, 17 predicted proteins | sample 7278091 | NCBI WGS metagenome assembly JAAUYG01 (sample SAMN14350201, study PRJNA611818) | marine sediment metagenome | isolation source: surface marine sediment (0.6m) | place: French Polynesia: Moorea | collected 2018-08 | reverse complement strand
TCCTCCTTGTCCATGGGCCCAGATCGCGTACTGGATGCAGAAGATGCAGAACGTGGCTCCCTGGGATGCGGGGTCGCCTTGGCAGCCAGTAGCTCCTGCTTCAGGTCGTTTCGGTCGTTCGTTTCTCTTGTCGGAGTTCTTCATACGCTGCCTTGAGCTGCCCTATCTCCCTCTGAGAGCTGGTCTGGGCAGCTGCCATCTGATCGCACTGGATTTTTGCCCCATTCTTTTCCGTGGCCATCACATCCATGTTTTGTTGCCGAACGCCATCCACTCCCAGAGACTCTGGATCTGTCCCATCAGTTGTTGGACTGGCTCTGGGGGACCAAAGTCCGCAGCTGACTGACGCACGGTCTGCACCTCTCAAGAAAATTGATGGAAGTCGTCCTGGATCTTGGTCCTGATGGTATCCAGACACCGTAATAGGGAGCCAGCCGCGAGTTCACTGGCTCCTGCGGCTACCGGACATACCGAGGCCTCCATCTCTTGCAGGGAGACAGGCTATACGGCCTTCCACCAAGGCTCAGCAGTCGTCTAGTCCAACGGATGGTGGCACCTTTGGTGGGGAAACTGGATGTCTCTGGAGACTGGGATCGGTCTCGCAGGCTGACACGGGAATGGTTGCTGCTTGTGGCTCATGGCAGTGGTCGTCACCCTAGGGATCTGGGTGGTTGGAGGGCCCCTTGGGGTGCATACGCTGGCCTGACTGCCTTGATGGCTGGTGACGACAGAAGGGGTAGTGGCCACGGTCTTCCTGACCTGAAGTACTATGTCAGTGATGGCCTGTGCTAGCTTTGCGTCAGATGAAGCCAGCGTACGGGGTGGAGAGGCAGGCACTTTCAGCTCCATGTCCTCCTCGGCCACCTCTTCCTGGTCAGACAAGGGGACAGCCTGGCGCAGGGACTGGGACTTGACAGATGGCACAATCCCTCGCAAGGTTCGGCTGTCCGGGGCACTAACTGGGGGCAGCTCAATGCCTTCTCTAGACTCCACGGGGCCAGCTTCAGCTGCTCTGGTGGCCAGACGCACATCTCCCACTGGGATGTCAGGATTGGGCAGGTTGCCCCATTGCCCATCCTGGAATGCCTTCCACCGGTGTCCTTTCAGGAGCTCCTGGACTGGGATGCTGTTGTTGTAGGTGGTAAGCTTGCGCTTCTTATAGGTGCCACGGGCGTCCTTCCACTGTCCGTTTTCGTCCAGGTCCAATCCAGTGATCAATGCTCCCTTCCTATTGTCCTTGCTTTTGTATCTCAGGGCGAAGTCCAGATGAGTCACACTGGGGAAATAGAAGGGCTCTGGAGGGAAGTCGACAAAGACAGCCACTGTCACCCTGTCGCAGCCCTGTTCACTAATCATCTGGGGCACCTTCTCAGTGGGGCAGTCCATGAGTGCCCAATGTGGCAATGTCAGCACCCATGCACAAGAGGGGGTCGTCTCGTCCCTGTCTGTGGTGTACCGCCTCCTCGTAGGTGAAGAGAGGTTCCTCTGGGATGCCTACTCGTCCTTTCAGCTGGCCAGTTCCATAGTCTGTAGCGGGACAGACGTCTGCTCAGGCGGCCGCATCTCTCTCATGCTTGACTGGTTCTGATCTGACTAGGGGATCTCGGGCCTCCCACGCCAGCCTCCTGTTGGTTGGGCTTATGCGGAGGACATCTTGGTCATTAGGGACGGCTACCCTAACTTCCCCTTGGCTGGCCAGGTTGGCCCTACGTCCACTCCCATCACTAGGGGCGCTGGAGGACGTTGAAGAGCGTCTGTAGCGACCTGTCTTCCATGGTGACGGAGCCTTCTGAGACACCACAGTTTGATATCGCACCCCCATCTTCACTTTAAATCCTTTCTTTGTCTTTGAGCCCCCACTCCATTTGCTGGATTTAGATGAGGTGGAGGCGTGGTCGTCCTCAGATGGATTGGAGCGCCGGAGTTGTTCTGGCGCAATCTTGGCTCTCTTGGGCGTTGCCCCCGAGACGGAGTCCCTGCGCTGCCGCTTTCTCCCTCCAGATGTCTTGTGCTGGGTGAGGGCCTCACGTACCTTCCGTTCGAAGACTTTGCGGAATCTCCATCTAATCTTCAGAATGCCTACATTTGAGCCAGTATTGGCATGGTAGTTATGGCTCCCCACTGTACCAGGGACTCTTGGTCATTCCAGCAAGGCCCACCAGGGTGGAGAACGTGCCCCCAGCCCGTCTCCTCTGCTGTGCCTCCTCCTGGCGCTGGAGCCTTTCTCTGCTAGTGTGACGTGGCCGGATAACAGCAGGGTCGACCAGCTTTTGTCCCCGATAGGCCTGATATGGATTGTCCTCCAACAGTTCTGTAGGCTTCACAACTGGGGGATAAGCATTGAGATACAGAGGTTGCCCATCACTACGGTTGAACTCTCCCACACCCTCAATCTCAAATGTTTGTTTATGGAGAGTGAGCCCACGTTGGGCCGCTATGGTATCAGGCCGTTCCTCAGTGGTTTTCATCTTCTCACTGCCCTGATCCCTCACCTTAACAGGGGATATTGGCAGAGCAGAAGCATCAGTTACGCTGGGGGCTGTGCCTGCCATCTCACTTCCAGTCGCTCCATCTGTCAGATCCAGGTTTTTGAAGCCACTCTCCAGATCTGGGTTTGTCTCGTCTCACAGACTGGCGGTCACTTCCTAGTTGCACTTGGAAAAACCCAGTTCCCTATCATTTCTTCAGGATCCTCCCCCAGTAGCTCGTCTGCCAGTTCGGGATCGATGTCAGAGAAGACCTCCGACCCATCCACGTCGAGGTCCAGGATATCCAAATCAGCCACATCTGCATACACCAGCAGTCCTTGTACCTCCTGGTGGGTGGAGACCGTCTGTGTGGATAGGCACTCCCATGCCTATTGTGTCTATGTCAGACAGATGGGCACCAGTCTTTGAAATTCCAGTAACTGGGATGTGGACGGCCGGGCTCACCTGTATGAGCCGTTGCTCCTCCAACTGCATGGCTGGGTTCTGTGCAGCCAGGTTTTGCAGGATATCTTCCGGGGAGCCTGGGCTATCTTCCCAGGTGCTCACCCACAGAGCAACCCCGGCGCGTCCCCAGGTTGGCGGATAGGGGAATGACCTTTAGTTAAAGGTTAGCCAGCTGCTTTAGTTGGCCGCGGACCATAGTGGGCATTACCTTGTTCATTGCTGGACTTTTGTGACTTGACATTTTGCTTTGGACTTTGCATTTGACCATAACATTCTTTTCTAGTGGACTCTGTTGAGACTCATAGGGAAGTTTACACATGTTTTGGCACTGTATGACCCTTTTGGTGTTGATGTGCCGTTAAACTTTAATATCACTCACTCACTCGCAGGATATCTTTCAATGGTGCAGGTTGCTGCACTGCATTCAAGGGGTTGACAGGGGCCTCGCTGGAAATAGCAGGTTTACTACCTTCATTGACACCAGCCAGCGTTGTCTCGGTGTGTTCAGCGCACTGTCTGAAGGTTGGAAGCTTTGCGTGGGTTGTGCTGGTGCAGGCTGGCTCACCACAGGATTTGCCGTGTTTTGCGTGGGCACAGGCTGGTTAGCCATAGCCGGCTAAGCAGTCTGAGAGCTTCCGTCTCCTCCAGCGATCGGCTAAGTTCTAACTTTGGTGTGACAGGCGACTCCTTTTTATTCCAGTTGGTTGCCCCTGGCAACCTACTCGATTGTCATATACAAAGGTGTTTGTCCTTTCTGAATGACTTCCTTCACAATCGATTTTCAGTGAATCTCCGTGTAGCTGGGGTATCTGTTATGGATGTTCTGAGAGCTATGTTGTCACTGATTCTTTCAAAGTAAAGGTTGCGAGGAATAAGTTAGTACTTAGTGAGTTACAGCGAGTTAGAAATAAGGGATTTGTGGCTCCTGCAGCAAAAAGTTTCACTGCTCATTAGGATATTTCCCCAGATCCCTCGGTTAGGTAACTGGCCAGGCCAAACCCCTACTGGGGTAGCAGTGGCCAGGCCGTAATGCTGGTGCCATCTAGAGGGCCCTAGATATTTATGGGTTTTGGGGAATCCCCGTGTCTCGCCGCAAACTTGGCAGGATAGGCTCACAAAGGTCAGGCCTTCTGCGTGGCTATTCCCTCGTGTAGAAGTAAATGTCTGGCGTGCACTGTTTCAGCTATGCATTCTATAGACGCTGTGTCACTTTCCCTGACTGATGTTACTAAAGGAAACTCGACAATTCCTGCTTATCTCGCCTTATCTGTTAGACTTGTACACACCCAGCAGTCATAACCTGTTTGCGCTGGATTCAAAACTTTTAAAAGATTACAGATTAAAGATTAAAGCATTCTCTTATCTAGTGACTAACTGGTCTAATACTTTTCCAACAATCAGGTTTTCCTTGGAATAGACTAACGAACGTCCTATTTAGTAGTTTAAAACGTAACTGCTTAACTAGCTCGTTTCAACACTGTGCATAACCCATGCATTTTTCACTATCTCCCCGTTGCGCATTCGCAATGTCTGCCAGTAGCTTTTTTCCGTTTTGGCAGACTGGCTTCGCAGCTACATGCTCACTGTTTTTGTGATAAATAAGTTTGCACATTCCTTTCTTACTCTAGGCAGATCTTCCCCAGGGGTTGGGCAGTCTTCGCACCTTCCTTGGTTAAGGATTAACGAGATGTTAACAGCTCAAGTAGCTAGTGTCGTAGGTAATGGCGCAAATATTCTAAAAGTAAACAGGTAGTGAAATAGCCCTACATGACAACACACTCACACCATGCTATCACTGGCCTATCTGCAGAGTAGTTTCCTAACGAATTTTCTGCCAGTGGAACCACTGAAACAGCTTGGAGACCTAACTAATGCCCCATGCATGATTCTCTTTTCTTTAATCGTGGTGGCTATTAGTCAGACCTACACGCTCCTGAAACATACACATTGGCCTCATCAGGCGTATGTCAGCGCACTCTGCGCAGTGCAGTGTGAGCTACGTCTTACCATTATCATCTAGAATAACTTACTAACTCAATCTAGGAACAGATTTTCTTCTGCGCCAACATCCTAATACACCCCAAACTAATGCCAACACACTCAGGGCAAGGAAAATAGGCCTACAGTTCCAGATTACAGCTTTAAATGGCTTGCGCAATCCCGTCAGGCCGTTTGCACTGGTGGGGCGAATAGACAGAACCTAACTTTACACAGAGTTAGAGGGAAAAGACAGTTACTGCAGGTATTCCTGACTGAAATGGCTCCTAGCCTGACCTTACATGTGTCATGTTTACCCTGTCTCCCTACTCGGGGCGTAGACCATGGCCATAGGTCTAGTTAAAGGATTAAGGCTCAATGGGGAAAGTGAAGGCTGTGGCGCAAGGTGCGCAAAAAGGCAATATGGTTACAGAAATCAGAGTGCACAGCTACTGCAGGCATTCTCAGCTGGTGAGATTCCAGATGCGGCCTTACGTTTTTATCCTGCAACTCTGGATAAATAGATTAACTATTGTCTATAGGTGTCTACAAGGTATGAGGGATGGCCCTCCTCTAAGTTAGCCAATAAACGCAACCCCAATCACACACATTGAGGCGTAACCTTCACTGTCAGTTAGTTCTAGCACTCCTTTACAAGAGGAACTACAAGACTGAAAAACTGGTGCGGGTAAGGCCTCTCGTCTTCCATTCTATTCCCCTCCCTCTTTAAAGACATCGGTGGTCCCCAGTCGATCTGCCTACTTCTTTCATCTACTTTTGCTAAACCTAGCAGTCTTCTACTAGTGTCCTGTTAGTTACCAAGGGTGGCAAAGTGACATCACTCAGTTAGCCAACGAGGTGTGAATTGTTATCCTTTTATAATATAAAAGGTGCGAAAAGTCTTAATTACTGTCCTATACTATGGGTACCTTATGCCCACATCGACCAGCCTATGGCCTGTTACTGCGTGGCCTTTGTGCATAATCAATTTTGCACCCTTTGCACGGTGCAACCAAGGTCTCGATTCAGTGCTCTCTTGCACAGCACAATGGCTTGATTTTGCGCTCTCCTGCCCATTGGTCATGACTTAGTGCCTTTCCTTAATTTTCTCATAAAGGCCAGGCACGATCTAGTTTGAGGCACATTTAAATTTGTGTGTGTGTGTGTGTGTGTGTGTGTGTGTGTGTCAGTAGTCAGGCAAGGCCCAGCTTGAGGCACGTTTGGCAAATTAGCTCAGGTAACCCTTCCACAGCATTACCTGACCACATTATGTTAATCCACTACACTCTTAAACTGCCTGACACACACTATTTGGGAATTTAAATAACCCCAACATACGCTCAATCATTTCCCTTAAATGCTATAATTCCTATAAGTGAGAATTCCTAACTAATCCCCTAACAAACAAATCAGAACCATAATACAACTGGAAAACTAGGGGATAATTATAATGTTTTTGTTGAATAAATAACTGACATATTATGTGGCCTACATTTAATACTGGGACACGTGGCGAAGGTGTCCTAGGACTAACTACCCCTACCTGCGTAATTAGTCTCTGGGAGTCCTAACAGTACTCAATTTTTGGCGACAGAGCACCCCCCAGACCCCTCCCTAGTGGTAAAGCCCCCATCCTCGACTCTACCAAGGTAAACCTTTGATACCCTAATACCTCTAATACCCAAGCTCTACCCTCCACACTCTACAGTGCAGCAGGCCCCTAAGGACATATTTCACTACTGCCTGACATATAAAGGGGAAACAACAAGGGTGGGGTAAAGTTTGCACATTGGGAATGGGCTATATAAAGGTTAAGTAGCCCTGCGCAATTTAGCAGCAGTGTTACATTATAGGTTTCGTGGTTGCTCAGCAAGCTCTATAGTTCCCTAACCGGGTTAGTAAGGAGGGTTACTGAATAACATAAAACTGGCAGGTCTGCCTTCTCCAATGGTCTATGGGCAAGAATAACCGATGCCAGTCCCAAACCTAAAGTGCGTAAACTTGGTCAGCAACTCATTCCAAGCAATGCACTGTCGGTCTGCTCGCTATTTAGAGTGTTAATGGGGCAGCTGGGAGAGCTGTGCTGAGGGTTACGGCTACGCCTATCGTAGGAAACAGCCATACGGATGGTCCAGTCTGTGCTTGTTTAATAGGCAGCACGTTAAGTCTGCATACTGGCGCATATCGTTCTGGCTGCTTGTGCGGTCTGGTCCCTCTGTGGGGTAAAGGGATGGGTGACTGGCTTCCTACTAGTGTCTCAAGCAACCCTGAGTTAGGGTTGCTACTGTGGCTGGTTGCTAGAGCCTCTGGACTATCATCTGAGGTGCCTGGTTCCATCTGGTCAGTGGGCAGGGAGTCTGGCACCGCGTCTGGACGTGCTTCAGGGGCTCCCTCTGTCTCCAGAAAGGCGGACAGTCCATCACAGGGCTCAGGGTCAGCCCAAGCAGTTGAATCCCGCCTGGTTTCCAGTACCAAGGGTAAGGTTTCTGTCTCTGCAGATTCAGTGGTGTTGGTTTCAATCGTTTCCTCTGGCTCCAACAGTGGGTTTGGTGGATCTGCAAGCTGATCTGCAGATCCAGGATCAGAAGTGGCATCAGATATATGCGGGGGAATGTCTACTACCACTGTCAGCTGAGATTGGAGAATTAGGCTGGCAGTCTGCTCCCCTTGGTCTCAGTATCGAGTTGGGTAGTCAGTCTCGATCCAGCTGTGCAGTTCTTCTCCAAAATCTGGATAGCAGGGCATAAGTTTGTCCATATGCACGATATCAGGCTCTGCCTGGGGGTGGTGTTATATCTTGTACGTCACTGGTCCCGTTTTGGCAAGCACAAGCCAGCGTCCTCTGTTGGTGCAGCACAGTTTGCCTCCCTGCCAGGAATATGCTCTCGAGACCCATTCACCATGGTGGAATCAGACTATTCGATTTGGCTCTCCATAACTACGGCACTGGCTTTTGGCAGAGGTTTTTAACGTCGTGTGTGCAAGGGCATCAACTTGTCCACATGCACGATATCAGGCTGCCTGGGGGTGGCGCTGTATTTTATATGTCAGGGGTCCCGTTTGGGCAAGAACAAGGTCCCCCGGTTAGTGTAACACGGGGCTTGCCTCCCTGGTGGGGGTATGCTCTCCAGACCCATTCACCATGGTGAAATCGAACTATTTGACTTGGCTCTCTATAACCACGGCGCTGGTGCTTAGCAGAGGTCCTGAGCATCTTGTGTGCTCGGTTATGACTGTGGCGCAAGGAGTCCTTGATCCACTCCACATATTCGTCAGGGCTCTTGTCAGCAGGCTGCTCTGGTCCAGTGCCTCCCAACATTAGATCCAGGGGAAGGGTCATTTCGATCCCGTAGACCATCTTGTGTGGGCTGACCCCTGTGCTAGCGTGTGGGGTCGATCTATAGACACAAAGAGATGCGGGCAAATAGTCATCCCAATCATTCTGACACTACAGTTTTTAGCATTGATAATAACCTGCGATTGTACCTTTCCACGGCACCATTGGACTGCGGGTTATATGCTGTAAAAAACGTTTTGTGGATCCTGAGGAGGTCACACATGCAGCGGTGCATTCCTGTGGTGAATTCAGTGCCTCAATCACTGTGTAGGTTGAGGAGGGTGCCGTGTTTGTAGACCCATTCCTGGACTATTATGTCTCCCACTACCATTACCTCTTTGCTGGGTACGGCAGCGACTTCAATACATTTGGTAAAGTGGTCCTGCAGTATTACAATGTACTCATTCCCACGTTCTGTCCTATGTAGAGGTCCAATCAGATCGACAGACGCTTGCTCGTTGAAAGCTCCATGTCTGGGCTGCTATAATTCGCTGTGGCCTCATACGTTGCTTTGCAGCGTCCGCAGGCTGTGCATCTTTTACACCACGTCTCGACGTCTTTCTGCACTCTGGGCCAGTAGAAACGCCTCTTTATCAAGACAGCAGTCCTCACTACTCCCTGATGGGCAGCCATGGCATACTGGTGGCATGCCTTGAAAATCTGGGATCTGAGAGACTTGGGGGTCACCACTTGCCATTGGGGGTTGGCTGCAATCTCCTTCCTCTGGTGGTATAGGATGTTTTCTTGGATCTTGAGCCGGTGGAATTGAGTCCATAGTATTTTAACTACTGCTGATTCCCCTCGGACCATGTCCCATGAAGATCGATCGTCGTGGTCCTTCAGAAGTTCTTTCATGAATTGTAGGTCGGGATCCTCATCCTGCACAGTGGCCAGGTTAAGGATGGGCAGATCCAGAACCTCCTGCACCCGTGGGTCAACATCATTGGTGGAGGTGACGGCTCTCACATGATAAGTCGATCTCCAAGGGGCTTGCGTGAAGGGCAATGTAGTCCAAAGGTCCAGACTGGTACAACAGGTAGCCTCTGTAGGGGTCCTAAGATTGGCCCTTCTCTGACCTTCACGTTTCACTCTGATGTCCTTGGGCTGGATTAGCCCTAGGGGTTTAGTCTCTATCGGTATGATTGGGGTTACAACTTCGAGTGGCTTCTCTTTCAATCACAAGGTCTCCCATTTTAGCATATTTTTCACTCCAGCATCGCCCACTGAGCTTAGAGACTTCTCAGTGGGCTTGGTGGCCGGTTGCCGGTCTGATGAGGGGCCTGGTGGAGGCCTCCTGGGGCAGTGGGGCTCTACTGCAGGGACACGTAGCTTGCACCAAACTCTGGCTCAGCACTTGGCTCACGGTCTCTGCAGGGCTGAGTGATATTTCAGTGGTTGCTTCAATTGTTTCTTGCTTGCCTGACTCACTGAGGTCATTCATCTGGGTGCCTACGTAGCCTGGGGCACGGTGGAGGTCTCTGGGTAGTAGTGTCTTTTTCCACAGCCTTCGTTGCTGCATATGGTACTAATAGCACGGGGCTGCTCTCCAGGCTTAGTGTCCTGGGTCGTATCTGATGGGGCGGCATGTGCGGTGCTATATTCTATGGCTTGGATGCTATGAGTCATCTTTGGCACAGGCGGTATCGCCCTTTCAGGGCTAACTCCCTCTTCTGGTGGTGACATCCCAAGGTGCACTGTGGGGTCCCTGGTTTCACTCTGTGGGGGTAGGGTTTGGATGTGGGCTTCCCCCAGAATAGGGTGGCATCTTCTTCAGACATCTCGATGTACCCGTCAAAGTAACACCGAGCCATTTCAGTCTTGGCTGTAGCTGTCTTCTGAATTGGGTTACACGTATCTCTCTTACAGGGTCTGGACGTACGGCGTGACAACCCATCTGCGTGGCTATGGCGTTTGCCTGGGCAATAGACTATAGTAAAGTCAGACCTCTACAGATGTGCTATCCTGTGACCATTCCTTCTGGCTCCCTGAAGTTACGTAGGCACATCAGGCTGGCATGGTCAGTCATCAACGTGAAGTGTCGTCCTGTGAGGTAATACCTGAACAATTCTACTGCCATCACTACTGCCAACAGCTCTTTGTTGGTGGTACAGTAGTGGCGTTGTAAGTCACCTAGAGTCTTGGAGTCACAGGCTATCACTCTCTTGACAACTTGTCCTCATTCTTTTTGTTCTTGTTCCAATACAGCTCCAATCCCAACATCAGTGGCATCTGTACTTAGCACGAAATGTCCCTCCCTGGTAGGGTAAGCTAGCACTGGCGCAGATACTAAGGCTGTTTTGAGGGTCCTGAAGGCTCCTTCACAAGCATCATCCCACACTAAGTCAACACCCTGATGTGTTACGTTGGTCATGGGCGCAGGCACCATCAAGAAACCTGGAATGTACCGACAGTAGTATGAGGCTAGTCCCAAGAAGGTGCGCACATCCTTCACATTGGTCGAGGTTGGACAATTCTCCACAGCTTCCATTTTGGCTGGATCCATGCCCACTATTTGACGATGTGCCCAAGGAATGGACTTGACCTGCATCAAGCAGCACTTAGTCGGTTTCAGCTTGAGATTTGCATCTCTGATTCATGTCCAAGCCATCTTCAGACAATCCAGCGCAGGGTAGAAACTGGCTCTGTACACGATGACATCGTCCAGGTAAATTAAACACACCTTCCAGTTGAGAGCTTTGAGCACAAGCTCCATCAGCCTCTCAAAGATGGCCAGTGTATTGCAAAGGCCGAACGCCATCACCGTGAACTGGTACGGGCCCTCTCAGGTGACAAATGCAGTCTTATCAATGTCCTGCTGGTCCATCTCCACCTGCCAGTATCCTGAATAGAGATCCAGGGTGCTGAAGTAAGTAGAACTGCGCAGCGCATCAAGGGTGTCATCAATACAGGGCAAAGGATAGGCATCCTTCCTGGTGACATCACTCAATTTCCTGTAATCCATGCAGAAATACGTGGTCCCGTTTTTCTTGGTCACGAGGACCACTGGACGCACCCAACTACTTTGACATGGCTCTTTAACCCCTCGGTATAACATCTTTTGTATCTCCTCTTGTTCAATCTCTTGCTTGGCAATCGGCCAATGCCTAGGTTGTAGACGGATAGGTTGCTGGTGCTCAGTGTTGATGGTGTGTTTGACGAGACCAGTCCTTCCCGTGTCTGTAGGAACACTGCTAAACACTTCCCGAAATTCATAGATGGCAGCCGCTAACTCCTCCCTCAGGCGCAGGGTCAGGTCATCCACTACTCTCTCCATTAATGGCTGCAAATATTCTGGCAGGTCTGCGGGGTCCATACGTATGTCAACCCGTAATGGTCGAAAAGCAGCTCACTCCTGGAGTGTGGTGGCGGGGCGGTATTTAACACATCCATCTTGCAGCCAGCTTTCATCTTCGGAGTCCTCACTGTCATCATCATATCCGGAGGTTACAGGTAGCAGGCCTTCTACACAGTCACATTTGGTAATCACATGTGCTTCACCTATCTGGGTACCCCGGTATGTGGTGCATCAGTGAGATTCATGACTGGTATCACCGTCTCGGCTTGGTCAGGTCTTTTCAATGAAGATCCTATCACTATCCCGTCCTCTGCATAATGCCATTGTTTGGAACATGGCTGGGCTACAGCAGCCCTCCACCACAACCAACTGGAAGCACGTGTTGGTTTGCACGGTAACATCACCTCGGTCCTGGCAGGTATTTCTACATCTTGAAATCTTCATCTTCATCTTGCTTCACTTTCAGTGGTTGAGCGGCTTGCAACGTTTCATATAAAGGTCGCCCTATCTTGGTGCAGGTGGCACCAGTATCTAGGAGCGCCATAGTCGACACTTGGTTGATTGTTGCACGGATCAGCCATCCACAGTGGTGATTCTTTGCCATGGATGTAGAAGTCGGCAGCAGGTTGCACTGCACTCCAGGTGTCCTGGTGTTCCTCTCTGCAGTTTGGGTGGCAGCCTGGAGACGAGTTTGGATGTTCTCTGGTTTCGTAGTTGCCGACTTACAGTTCTCCTTTTCCTTAACTATAGTTTTTTCAGTCTCTGTTGAGCCCCACTCAGGGAATGAGTGCATCGATGGGGCGTCATGTCCAGGGCCCTTGGCGTGACCCTTATCCAGTTTAAAGTCTTGTTGGTTGTGGCGGAGCTGTCACTGGCTCTTGGCCTCTCTTGTGACGCCTCCCTCCTCTCCACTGGCAACCCATTAGGTCCCACTACATAAAAGTCGTTGCTGGGACAATCTCGCATAAAGTGGCCATATATTTTGCATTTAAAGCATTGGGGTGGCCCCTCTCTGCTACGTGATCGGTTCCTGTCCATAGATGGCGAATGGTCCCTCTCAGTCTCCTTAGACTTCTCTCGTTTCTGGTCTGCAGAAGGGTCCTTACGGGGTGGCAGAGTCACAGTCCTCTCTGCCCTGCACACCCTCTGTGGCCCTGGCATAGGAGGACCGTGCTTTGCATCCTTGCTCTGCTGTAACTCTGGCCGCAACTTGACCAGAACTCATAACCCTCACTCTCCTTCGTGAACCGGGCCTGAGTGTGTCCTCGCCTAGTGCGTCTACTTGTCTCTTTGCCCTCCACAGCCTCCAGGGAACGAGCTATCCTCACGAGATCTTCTATCCTACGGGCACCAGTGGTGGCAGCTTGAACCCTCAACTCATGGCTGTCCAGTCTGGTGAGGAATTGGTCTGTTACCATCTCTTCCCGGGCTAGGGGTCCAGTAAAGACCGAGCCATCTCAGCCCATTTCTGCAAGGCCTCCACCTAGGTGTGTATATCCTCGCCATGCTGTCTTAGTCGAGCGCTGAACTGCGCCTTGTATGCGGCTGTCAAATCTCGGGGCTGGAATTGTTGCATCAGCAAATCCTTCAGTTGTGACCAGTCACATGGTGGCAGTGGCGCGCAGCGAATATACACCAGAACTACTCCTCTGAGGTGGGTTCTAGCCTCCCTGCATGTCTCCACTGGATCCCAAGCATGGAAGGCTGTGAACTCTTCAACCTGGTATATATAAAATCGTCAAGTCTTTCCCCATTCGGGTGCACCTAGATGGTTTGGCATTCTGGGCCCAGGCACGGCTCCATAGTATTCATCATAGAGTGGTATGTCCCTGTGCAGGGGCAGCGGCACAGCTGGCAGTATCAGTGCCTGTGCCGGGGCCTGGTGCAGAACGCCTAAGTCCAATGGCCGTCATCCTATTTCAGGAGCCATTGCAGTTCTATATAGATTCTTTCTTCTGCGGTGGAGTGCGTCATATCACTGCCCTAGCGTCTTCTCCGCCATTGGCCATAGGAGGTGCAGGTGGTTGTCTTTCTGCCACTTTAGATAGTTGGTGTCCTGCCAACGGGTGGGCGGGGCCTTGCAGGGTGGTGGGCATGGCCTGGCTCTGCGACTTCTACCTCTGCTTCCTCCCGGCGTAACCTTTCCCTGTAAGCCAACAGTCGTTGGTCCGTCAGAGCGACATCAGGTGCATCAAGGGTCACTATGTAGCGCTGGGCTCCATAGCAAGGGTCACGATTCACTGGCGCAGGGTCTGCTGGCACTGATGCAGCACTCATCACGGGAACTGTCCTAGGTACAGCCATTTGGGTCCCCCACCTGGTATCCAAACACGGTCTGTTTGATTGAGACTGTGTATATGAGGGGTCTCTAGAAGCATAATAGTCTATTTCGGGTTCACAGCAATCTTCTGCTTGGCTGCGCGCAGCACTGGAGATGGTGGCACTAGCACTAGCACCAAATATCATGCCCCACCTACAGCACCACCTACTGCCCGCTCCCATCTGGCCTTCACGGGATCAGGTCGATCCCCTTGAAAGTAGACAATTAGAGAGCAGATCTATTCTAGACCTGTCATCCGAGGCCAGCCATGGTAGTTTCGATCGTGGTGACGGTCCCATCTGTGTAGATATGTTGTTGGCTCCCGTCTGGGTTGTCTGTGTCTCCCATTAGCAGCGGTACCAGCCAGGTCGACTGGTGTTGTGCAGTCCCCACATTTTCCCATTGGCCCAGCTTCTAAAGCTGGTACCAGGGCGGTGGTGTTTCTTACAGGTGCTGCAGAACTTGGTGTAGACGTGGCAGGGCTGTCACTCTCTGCCTCTTCTCGTGTTGCTACCATCTTGGTGTTGTCAGGATCTAGTTTCAGTCTTTGTTCTAAGTCACAATCAGCATGGCACAGGTTGCGCTACAGGGCCAACATGGGTTGTGCTGGCACCTCTGCTGCTCACCTGTATCTGCTACTCAACTGTCTCTGGGATGTTCTGTCTCTGGAATGTTCTGATTCTCAAGTATCAATTTGAATCACTGGTTCTCACTGGTCTTACTCCAGAAATCCCGGACGAGCTCCCAGAAATGCGCATCGCTTGCGGCGTTGCACGTGTGGTCATCCTTGACTTCTGCGCGGTGGTACTAAGTCACTCGAGGGTCCGTCGATCGTGCAGGGTGGCGTCTGGCTCTTTGTTGTCTAGGGGTTTTGGCTCATCAGGTGGACAGGCCATCCCGTTAAGTCCTCTGCTTCGGCCCTCTCATCCTCATCTCATTGTCTGGGTCGTTTGTCTGGAGCGCTCAGTGATTACATCACTTCACGCTCCGAAGAGGCACCTATTGCAAGAGCCTTCTACAGTGGTGGGTCAGGATCTCTACGAGTCAGTGATTCGTCTGTCTTTTAATCCTCTCTCTCTCTCTCTCTCTCTCTCTCTCTCTCTCTCTCTCTCTCTCTCTCTCTCTCTCAGAGCGGGCCCCACACACACAAAACAGCACCCCCTCTCCGCCCCCCCAGG
>JAAUYG010094022.1_pt1 | contig 15040 bp, 11 predicted proteins | sample 7278091 | NCBI WGS metagenome assembly JAAUYG01 (sample SAMN14350201, study PRJNA611818) | marine sediment metagenome | isolation source: surface marine sediment (0.6m) | place: French Polynesia: Moorea | collected 2018-08 | reverse complement strand
TTCAGAGATAATCGATGCCACAGACGGACGGACGGACGACGGACGAATTTCGATTTCATGAGCTCTGCTGACATAGTCAAGCAGAGCTAAAAAATGCCAAATATGTTTTTTTATTTATTTTCAAAAACTCAAAAAAAAAACCCAAAAAAATTCCAAACGTATATTGACCAGGAGACGCTGCAACTAAAATTTGAAAGAAATCCGCTCATTAGGCACAAAGATAATTGTGTCGGACAGAGACGGACAGACAGCCGACGGACGACGGCCGCATTTCGATTTGATGAGCTCTGCTGTCACAGTCAAGCAGAGCTAAAAACTATAAAATATGACAAGATTAATATTGTCTCAACAGGAGCTCATTAAATGATTATATAATTATGCCATAGTGATACCTGATGTCACTTTAGCAGAATTTACCAATTTCAACGAGTATAGCAAGAAAATAACGCACTCCTAAAAAGGCGGTTTAAAAGGTCATGATAACTTCCCTATGACATCTTAAAATTTTACGTGACACTTCCATTTATCATGAGATCCTGCGTTTTCTTTATCGTGATAAATACCGCAAATAGTACGCCAATACTAGACACGTTTTACTCCAGGGCTGAATTCAGCCGACACAAGAAAGATAGCTGAGACAGTAGAAAAGTCTGCCTGCCTGCCTAAAACGTATCATGCTGCTTATCTACATGGATTTTTTCAGACTGATAACAGGCACCATGAATTCCGTCTTTCAAAGTCGCTCAACGTCACATTTACGGTACTGCACTCCGACTCCATATATACTGCTCAGTAGCGTTATATTTCCCAACGCATTTGAAGTCCGAAATAGCATTATAAATGATGAAACATACCTAACCTTAATATTCGATCTTCTAGGGTCCCCCAAAGAGAGGTTGGAATCTATTATAAAGTTAGACTTTAATAGTAACATATCATAGCTCTACTCCTTCCAGAGATATAAGCACACAGAATGTCCAAAGTACCTCAAGGACAAATCTAAATGTGCAGTTAGATTCCCCATATAAATGACTTTTTATTTGTGTTCGGAAGCAAATATACTCTCTAAATCTACTCCTCTCTGAGACAAAATGCATTTTATAAATAAATGATCTTGAACTTAAATTCTAAGAGTGCAATTGAACTTTCTGTATATGATTTCCTTGCAATGTCTAAATAGTCATAATTAATGTGTTTAGCCATTCTAGCCGCTTGAAATTTTTTTCATTCTCTTGTCATATTGGCAAAATTCCAGAAATTTGACTCTTATTCCTACCCTGTCGGTCTCGTCCATATGTCCAGCTGCACCGTAAGATCTGACCTTGAGTAATCTCAAGGTCAAATATAAGCTTAGTCACATTTTACATCTACTCTCAATCTTCATATCAGGATGAAATTTAACAAAGGTCCATGTATATGAACTTTATAGGCTTTTTTCCGGCCGGGTAGGTTTTCTGCTGTCCCAGCGGTATTTCTTATTTAACCTCAATTATGACAATATGCACAATCTTCATCTTACAAATGAATGCTAGGGCGATTCTACATTAAACTGTGAAGGTAATTCTGGGCTTACGCAAAAAAGTATGTCAATTTACCAAGTTACTTGAGTGATGCCACTCGTATAACCTAGCCGCACATTTATTTAACTCTCACAATATGCATAAATTATTATTATTATTATTATTATTATTATTATTATTATTATTATTATTATTATTATTATTATTATTGTTATTGTTATTGTTGTTATTGTTATTGTTATTATTATTATTATTATTATTATTATTATTATTATTATTATTATTATTATTATTATTATTATTATTATTATTTACACGCATCATTAAAATGATACGTGTACAACACAAACGGTCAGATATTTCATGTAAAATCTTCATTCAGTCCAGATGCTGTATAAACCCTGTCTCTATACGCTACAGTCTATGCCACGTCTGAGCAGCCTGGCTGTCGTCAATATCCACACAATCACATATCCTCCCCGGCGCAAGGGAAGAGCTGAATGGTCAATGCAGCCGCGCTGGTATGGTAACCAGGGTGTACTGGCAGTGCAGACTGGGAGATCAGTCGCCTTTAGATGACTTACAGACATATCAGAGTATAGATCGGTTACTAGGAACGGTAAGTGTAGTTTATTGTCAAGCCATTGGACATGGCACAGCAGTCACGCTGAATATGACCATGATATCGGCTAGGCAAATCACATTTGCAGAGGGATTATTTTAAAATAGACGTGCATTTCTTGCAGAGGCGTTTTGTTAATACAGTGGTCGCGGATAAAGAGTCTATAGTCTCATAAAACTTGATACAGTTTCAGTCGGTGTCTTGTCGGGACTTCGTTGAAGCTGTTGCTTCTGCTTTGCAAGGCAACATCTTTCTTGATTGTGATCGACCTGATAGCCATTAATTATTATGAACAGTAACAAGATAGTGAGATAAGATGAAATTTTATTTAACGACGGATTTGATTTTTAACAATAACAATTAGTGACCTATACTATTAACCGACATGATACAGATGTACCCGTAATTGATCGTGGTGCACTGCTACTACGCAATGAAAGAACACATAGTATGTACTAACTCGGGAACTCGGCAAGAGGGCTTAGAAAATTGTTCGTTCGATATACATGCATATCATGTATGTCGTTCTTAACAGATAAGCACGCTGTCCAAATATATGATGTGTGTCGTTCGTGGGGTTTCGGAAAGAAATGGAGTACGACGCAGCCGCTAGGGATACATCTTTGATCCACTGACAAAACCCAAAGGCCCTGGTTCATACCAGTCACTCTGCTCTGGAGCAGACTGAGAGTGGTTGGCAGATAGGACGTAATGTGCGGAAAAACGAAGGTACCATGTATTGTGTACAGGCACGCTAGAAAAGGACGCAGGACAGAAATAAGTCACGAGTTATACCGGAATGAAAGGTTCAATGTGTTTTACGAAGACCTGGCGCAGTAAACCGAATAGAGAAACTTTGATGTGGAAGGAATAGCTGCTTGGGAGGAAGTCACAAAAGGAAATCAAGAATGAATGTTACAAAATAAAAAGAGGGATGGACGATATGTTTGTAACACCAAAAGAATAAAATTCAAAAAAAAAAGAAGAAACAAACAAAGAGCAGAAAGAAAGAGAGAAGAAAGAGAGAAAAGAGAAAAAAGAAAGAAGACACAGGCAGAGGAAAAATAGAAAGAATAATGAAAAAGAAAGATAAGAAGTAAAAACAATGGCAGAAAGACGCAAAGAAAAAAACAAAAAGAAAGGAGTGTATGAAGAAAGAAGAAAAAGAAAAAGATAAGGAAAGAAAAAGAAGCATAGAAAGAAATGGCACCAAGAAAGAGAGAAAGAAAGCAGAAAGAAAGAAAAAGAAAGCAAGAAAGAAAGAAAAAGGAAAGAAAGGAAGAAAGAAGAAACAAAGAAAGAAAAAACAAGAGAAAAGGAAGAGAGAAAAGAAAGAAAGAAAGAAAGAAAGGAAAAAAGAAGAAAGAAAGAAAACACAATAGAAAAGGAAGAGGGAAAAGAAAGAAAGAAAGAAAGAAAGAAAGAATATGAGAAAAAGAAAAAAGGAAGGAGATGGGGAAAGAGAAAGAAACAAAGACAGAAAGAAAGAAAGAAAGAAAGAAAGTAAGAAAGAAAGAAAGAAAGTAAGAAAGAAAGAAAGAAAGAAAGAAAGAAAGAAAGAAAGAAAGAGTAAGAACGAAAAAAGGCCCACGACAGCGTGGACTGGATTTTTTGACGGAGATTAATGATACTGTTGTAGATTGTCATCTTACTACCAATGTCACATTGCTTTCGATTGGCAAGCGCTTCCCAGGTACCCGCCATTAGACTAAGTGGACATATGGCTTGGCTGCTGGTGTTTGCAGACTGAAATCGGTCCTGGGGTCCAGCAAAAGGTGAGGCTGGCAGAAAGTTATGCTACTGTAAAAAGTGAAAAGCACTATTGACTGAGTTTGTTTGCAGACACAAAGGGGCTCCGTTGCTCGAGCAGGTCCGCAGACGCTAATCCAAATCACTCTCTATGATGTTGGCACACCAAAGGCTGCCCAGGCAGGACGGATTGGTATTGGAAATACCAAAAAAGTCTTTAAGTACAGTATATGATTATTTATGTTGTATCATTGTGAGATATGTATATGTTGTTGCTTTTATTCTCGGCTGTAAATTAGATGTTGTGTAATGTAACATGGCAGATTACCGGTATTAATTATTTTTATTCAAAGCCGAAGCCTGAAACGACCCCACTCAGGTGATCTCCAGTTTACATTCTATAATTCTCTTCCGATACATACTTTTTGTACATGCAGTCTTATTGACTGGATATTCGTCTCTGTGTGTCGGTATCGGGGTATACGGTGTGTTAGTTGGCGGTTCCTTCCAGTGTTTGACCTGTGCGGCATAGAACAGCCCGGAGTGGCTGTCTAGACAAGCTGAACGGTCCTCCTGCCGTGTCTTCTTTCTTTTCCGTGAACATGCATGTTGTCTGTCCGCTAAGTCTGCATAATGCCCCTCCAGGGGAGGTATCTCAGGTTTCGGGCAAGGTGTGCCAATTCACTGCACGCGCCGCTGGCCTCTATACCCAGCCTTTGCCTTGCCTAATACAATGTCCACATATTGAACGATTCAATTCGCGTGAACGGGAGCGCGTGAAAGGATTCTTGGCGTCGAGCGCCGATCTTGAAGCGCTCTCCACTGATTTGACAAGAGAGCTGGTGCCTCTTACGGCAGATTAGCCGCTGTACAATGCCAGTTTTGTGCCTGATCTGTCGCCGGCGGCGGTATCTGCCATGTCATTGGTGATGACACAGATGCATTGGTTGGACAGGCCCCTATGTTGGCACTAAGAAGTCGATATATCAGCATATACTACGGTGGGACTGCTATCCAGAATGCCGCTATCTCTACAGCAGCGGTATCCAGACAGGTGCTACACTTACCAGGTAATTCCTCGGGCTAGGCTATATCAGTTCCTTTGCGTTCATCTTTTTTTATATAAAATAAAAAGCATGCAGGTATACTATACCTGCTTTTTATTTTATATAAAAAAGATGAACGCAAAGGAACTGATAATACTAATCAATACTATTATATTAGACTGACACCCCTGTAATACGTTTCTCCACCATAAAAGATGACAGGATCAGTGTAGCTTTGTGATTAATTTAGCTGAGGTAGCCGGTTTCGTCATCACTAGGACAGAAAAGCCTACAAGGTTTCTGAAACTGATCATAATACAATAGAAACCGGACGCCACATATGGTAGTCAGACCCCTAAGTTGCAATGACTGGTTAATCAACTGGGCATACAACGCTAAAGTAATAAGGGTGAAAGCTATCAGAAGTCAGGTAGTTATTGCGCTATATGCAAGTGATATGAGAAGGATCTGACTAGGGCGCTCATCTCGAAATGCATAAGTTGGTTGTAGGGGCCACCCATGTGGCCATTTTCGGAGACCTCTAACCCCCTATTGGATAATGACAGCAAACACCCTTACAGACTCTTGGTTCTTGAGAGCCAGTCCTCTGGATTAAAATTAAAATTTTGAGCAGACTACAAGTAAAATGCTATTCTATTTTCTTCTGTTTTATTTAACAACGACTTTGGGGTGCACTTTTTGATGATAACTCTGACGCATATGCGTATATGTATTTGTTTGATCTTATTGCAATCTTACAACACTTACATCGAAATAAATTTGGGAGAAACTAGACGATGCTTGTAGCAAAATTGGACCTAGCACAAAGAGACAATTTGCAAACTAGAGTATTTGCTGCCATTATCCAATGAAGCAATAGGGAGTAATTTCAACCCTTTGGCGGGAAAGTATTCCGAGCGAGCCCGCAAGGCTCTGGCTTCTTTCGCCACTAGGCCCGTTTAGCATTACGTCACCTTCCTTATATGGTGACTTACCATATAAGGAAGGTGACGTAATTTATAACCACCGTTTACCATCGTCTATATATACCGCTCTGTGTACCATCGTCTATATAATGCTCTGTGTAAAAAGCTCTGAGAAATACCTGAATTTTCCTCACTGAAAGCAGGCGAGTAATAAAGACTAGATGGCCGTTACAGTGACAACAGTGCGAAACAATGGTATGATTGGTTCTGGGTGGCTGTCTGGAACTGCTTTTGATTGGCCCAAACCAATTACTCAAAACGAGACAAAACGACTTTGGCCGCTACTGCAAGCACAGCTACTTCCAATGTTAATAGTAGCTGTGCTCATAGGACAATGAATTATGTCGGTGGATGGCATTTTGGAACTTTGCTAAATCAAGACAGAATCTAGACAGAATGTCAGGTTGCAAATTTTATAATTAAAATATGCAATATAGATGAAAAATTGTTAATATATGAGTTTTCATATTTCTGCAAACTGCTACCGTTAGAATCCGTTTGTACTGCTATTTTTTAATGTACTGTGGAATGTTTTAAAGTGATTGAGCTCGGATCGTTTTATTGTGAAAAGTAGTGCCAGCCGTGTAAATATTGTTTGACACACGTCACAGATAATCAGTACTTTTTTATATGCACAGATCGATATGCTGCTTGTTATTTCAAAATTAGAGCTGGATTATTTAGCTATTTCGTCTGCCACACATTCGGCAGGTTGAAGTGCTGTGATTCTTAGGTGTGACTGACTCAACATAGTTTCTCACAGATTTTCGAACATTCCTTATCAATCAGCAGCCGCGACAGTCAATAGATCTAGGCCGTGTTTACCATTTCTACTGTGTAATACTGGCAGGCATTTAGTGACCCTGCTTACAGTACTGACACTTGCTTACAAATCCATCACAATAACTGTTTGCACGTACGGGGACCCTTACACCCTGGGAGAGTCGTTTTCAAGGCATTCGGGGTAAAAAGCGTTGGATGGCCGCGTTTGCTATGATGTGACCATAAAATGCTGACACAAGACGTACTTATTTCCACGGATAATTGGATTAGAATGAGGTCTTATTATTCTATAATTTCGCGGTCTTTTACATTTATTCATAGTGAAGAATTGTGCGTTGCTGCAGCTAATGTGCACCATTTTATCAAAGGCGGAACACGTAAATGCGGGTTTGGCACCAAAGTCTATGTGTTCATTGCACACTACCCCCCCCCCCCCCGTGTTCTTTGTACCATTACACTATCAAGAATCAGTGTTTGCAGTGTACCTTCTCAATGGGAGCACCGTGTGTTCATATAGGTCAAAATCGGACATATCGATTCATCGGAGATATATCGAATGTCTGTCGTTTGCGTAATAGATCCATCCTAATAACGGCCCTGGTTGCATTAGAATATGACCCATGGGTGGCGTGTAACACGCATTATATCCAAAGATCTTCACAGTGTAGTTAGACCTGGTTTCGATCATTGAATGGAGGGACTCGTAGACGCCCTAAATGCAAGTTGGGTAGGCAAAGTCTGTATTTAGTGTTAGAAAATTGACGGACGTAAGGAGACACCGAATCATCTTTTCTGTGGCATCTATTGGCCAGCGAGGTAGAGAATATGGTTGATTCAGAAGTCTGAAAGAGGGGTACTTCGCGTGAGTGTTGCGTGTTAGACTGAGGGGTTGAAACTCAGATTATCGTGTACTAGTATTTGGTTTGACGCTTATACTGATCAAATGTGCAGCCATGCCGGTATAAACGTTCTGCAGGTGCGTCGTTATGTGTGCCCTACAGACGTGCCCCAGACACTCCTGGGGGTTTAGGCCTCCATCTATAAGGGTATACACTACACACAAAAAGTTAAGGATAGTAATTATCCTTGACTTTTTGTGTAGTTGATATATGCCATACGTGTACACATAGCATATATGAACTACTCAGTACACAAAAAATTAGGATATTTAATATCCTTCACTTCTTTTGTGTAGTGTAGGTCAAAAAGACCTGCTGTCCTGCTGTGCACGTTGCCTTTAACGGAAATTGCGGTTTTAGGCTGACGGACACCTATAACCAGAGATAGAAGTTTATAGAAATACCATCCCAGTTACACTAAACTGTACTATCCAACTCCACAAGATCTCCACTCCCCCACCCTCGCATTTAGGGCGGAGTGCGGATGATCGTCCGAATGATGCAAATCGCTACTGAATACCAATCTGGTGCCACACACACTGGCGGTCTGTTCGCCAAGCGGTCGAACATGGCTAGCTTCACGTGGATGGATCACGAGTTCCAATCCCACTTTAGCCGTTCATTTAATTGCCCATGTGCTGTTTGGATCTGTTTTACCGGCCGCTGCATATGTGCAGATATAGGGCTACAGCAGGTACTATTAAACAGTATCGAACTGTTAAATTGATACGTAATTATATAAACCATGTCATCTTACTACGGAGCCCCTAAGAGGACGCGGTGAAAAAAATCATGAAAACTTTTCACGTACGCACATGATAACTTTCACGTGCGTGCGTAATACCTTTCACGCGTGCGCACGTGAAAAGTTTTATTTTTATTTTTTTTTCACTATCTCTCCTTGGAGCTTCTGTATACACATATGTATGATCGAGCATTATGGTATGATTTTACCAGGAATGCCATGCGAGTGGTCCAGCGTGTGTGCCACATATGGTATACCGGTACAGTATGTTATTATGGTGCACATTTACTTTTAGTAAGCCATGCAACAAGCTCGATCAACAGTTAAATATCTCTGTATTATTGTAAAATTTTTAAAAAAAGAAACTTCAAACACGACGGAACCATGTTCCAACATGTTCTTGTTCAATGTGTAAGTTGCACATTTTGAAGCAAATGTTCATGTTTTTGCTAATGGGGGTCATACGGTGTAGTGTTATAACTCTTTCAGATTTGTTTATAAATGGAGTCACATCTTTTTTAGAAACATCTCACAACGGACTTTATTTAGTCAGTCTCTCATTTGATTCGTCCACTTTGATTTCGCTCATCTGGTCCATTTCGTTCCATCTTGTGGGTTTAATACTGCAGTTAACACGTCCCTAATATTTTGCCGAAACTCCAATCCGACATTACAACTATATCTTTGGCCTATCTATCTTTCCATTGTTTTCTTATCATATACGACGGTTTGGCGGAGAGGTCCGATTAGCTGAAAGGGTCGTGAGATGTGTAACACGGACGCTATTCTATCACAGTCATATCCCGAGAGTCATATAGTATTACTCTCTCTATGGCTGTAACGTGCTGTGCATACTGCACAGATGTACAGATGTTTGTTTTTGATGCCAAACTTTTCTGTGACGTCACAGTAACCTTGGCTATGCTTGCTTCTTATGTTCCAGAACCCCATTACCAAGCATCTACGTGGCTGCTGACTCGGAGTCCGAGTCTGACCAGTGCCTGGTTCCCTGTCCCACCCCAGAACCCAAAGAATTGCTAGAGTCACAACCATGCTGCATTATGACTAACAGAACAGCGGACCAATCACGAGTCGTGTCCCAGGTCACGTTACCGGAGATACCGGATCCGACCAATCCGCGTCACTGGTACTACAGCGCCTCTAGGGACAACCTCTTGAAGCTATTGAAAACGCCGGCCTCGCGGCCACAGCAGAGCGTCTCGCCACAGCCCAAAGGCAAGGCGGAGTTTCACTCTCCAGAAAGGGAAAGTCAACATGGATCCGTACAAGGTGTGACAGGACAGGAGCAATCTACCAGGAAGGCTTCCGGGGGATCCGGTGTAAAATCCCAGTCTGCCAATCTCTGGTTTTCTGGAGATGACGTCAACCCACGGCGCGGATCCCGACAGCCCAGCAACGAGAGGTCCAGAATTCGAAAATCCAAGTCCTTGCCTTCCCTCACCAAGGACACATATCGGCGATCTCAGTCTGGAAGCCCAGTACGGGATCTGAGACAGCATGGTCGCCATTCCTCCATATTGGATGTCACCTACCCCCGGGGATACAAGGAGCGGAGCGCGGTGACAGGGAGTGAGGATCCAGGACAGAGTGCCAGACACCGGCAGTCTGGGAGTCCAGCATTCCGGGGAGACGGGCGACACCAGGGACACACCGAGAGAAGTAAACAACTGTTAAAAATCAAATCTGCCCCCAACTTTCCCTCCCATGGTAGGGATGGGAGCCCAGGACCACCCAGTCCTACCGCTCGCCACCACCGCTCCACCACCTGTTCCCCTCAGCAACCGCGGGGTCAGACGGGTTCAGGGGTCAAGCACGGCTGTGTACGGGAAGCGACCGGGATATACACGCTGTACGGACCCTTACCTAGTAGCCATGGTAACCAGTCTGCCAGGGACAGGGACGAGGCTACGCCATTTCTGGATTCAGCTACATCCAGAAATGAATCCAGGAATCACAGCAAATCTCCGTTTAAACAAGCCTCTGTAAACAACGGGTTTGCCACCATCATTAACCTGCCTAATATCCCGCTAGCCACGCCCATTTTGTCTGCGACGAATGGCGACGGTAACCATGGCAACAACTCAACAGGGCAAGCTACGGCTACTGAGTCGACGTCCTCGTCAGAAAACGCGACAGTAGACTTAGAGAAACAGAAAAACTCCAGAAGGAAGCTGTTACGAAAGTTTAAAAAACTCCATGTGTTTGGTGAGCGTCGTCGCCCAGACACTACGCAAGGTGGGCGGTACCTGGAGGAGGAGCCTGGTAGCTCCGCCTCGCGTCACTCACTGCCTGTATTCCGCCCTCCGGCCTTCAAACTGGACTCCTCCCACGTCCAGGGTCCGGCAGACTCTGTCTCTGGCCACTCTCAGAGTCTGGATGTTGACAATGTCCCGGACGTGGTGATAATGCCGGTGGTAGAACAGGAGTTGGACACGGATGACACGCCAGAGGAGGTGGCAGAGACGACAGACAAAGTGATGGTAACGCCTGGACAGACAGGACAAGCTGTGTCACAGATGGAGACAGAGGTGTGACCTGGATAGCACCAAGAAACTACAGAAAGAGGAAGCGACCCTATGGACACTTGGGCCGCCGCTTTATTCGGTTTGCTACCGGAGACCGGGTGTGCACTGCAGCAAACACTGTGCCTGGGTCTTTTCAGAGAACATGTTACTAGGTATTACCGTGCTGAGTCAGCAACTCGGAGGTCTCGATCTGCAGTGGAAGTGACATATTCAACATGCTCGAAACAACTGGGTGCGAGCTACGACTACGTGCTATACTACTGCCCGATACTAGGGTGGGTCTACTTTCAAACGAAGCACAAGGCTTCCTCCGTGTAGGGTGGGGCGGGGTGACGGGGTTGGTGATGGATTAGGCCACTGGACAACTAATATATCTAATATATTGCACCGAACAACTGGTAAAAAGCTGCTTCTATCAATCATCCACTCTGACACTGAATATTTCTGCCATGTGACTAACACGCCTAAGTCTAGTCTTTGTCGGTCGCACGTGACAAGGAACAGTCCGTTGAGTCATTATCAGATTGAGTTCAAGATTGAGATCAAGGTTGAGTTCTCATCGGCTGCCATGTTGTGTGAATTAGATTCTTTGAGTAAGAATTGGCAAGACCAGTGCCGTTGCTGCAGTATTACTTTGCTCCAGTCTTTCATTATGCCCCTCACTAGCACAGGTACATGTAGCTTATGCCGGGGTACCTACTTTGCACAGCTCTGTGATTATATCTGTATGCATATCTTATGTATCTATAAATAAAATGTATACCGACAAAATGTAATAAAGGGTTTTCAAAAATCTTTGTCAGTCCTTCGAATGGAATATCCCAGTATATGAGACGTTGTAGGGGTCCCATGTTTAAATAGAACAAGCTCATAGATTAATTGTTGAATGCACGAATCACGAGGGAAACTCAGACCAGGGCAGCTAGTAGCCTTTGGAAAATCTTAACATCAGTAATTTTGCAAAGTACACCAAATGACCCCAAACTGAACTCAAGGAATCTGACATAAAAGGTACCGTAGATATGCACCTCCTAGGACCACGAGTTACACATTTTCATCTGTTTCGCTGCTACATGTATCAGCCGTTTTCAAGATGTTGCACACTTTATGGCGTTCCCATTGACTCCCATGTTAAAATTTCAAAGTGCCACAAAATTTTTAAAACTGATTTCCAAGAAAAGTAAAAGACTAACTGTATTCCACCATGGTAGCCAATGTCCTCCTGACGTTTGGCTTAAATCAGGTGAAAACCATAGGGGGGGATAGAGAGATGCTGCCAGAAAATTCTTCAAGAGGGGAAATTCACCCCTTGATTATTTGAAGGGGGGGGGGTCTTACAAGAGGGGGGGGGCGATGTTCAACAGCTAGAAGCACCAATTATTTCACCTGCTATGATCATGTCATGGACCCTTTAACATGCTCAACCAGCAGGGCAGTGTTTAGTACATAGGAATTAAAAGCACATAAAACTATTCATAGATTGTTAGTTATTAATCATTGCGGGTACTACAATAAGAACCCATGCACTTGTGCATTCTGATCTAACTCTTTTTCCTTGACACTATATATTCCGGATCACCAGATGGATGGTTAAGGCCATACAACACTCCATATGAAGTCTAGTAGTAGCACCTCTCAATCACGTGCTCATGTCCGCCCACGATCTTTCCCCTGCCAACCAATAACACCTGCTAGCAGTCATAGTATACAGTAATGATTAGCTTCCAAATCCCAAGAACTCGGCACTGGCTTTGCTCTTTCTGTCATAAATCCACCAAGTCATTTACTGTCACCTGCATTTGTCACTGCAAATAAGCATAAAGCTGTGGTCAAAAATTCGGCAGGATAGTCCATACGCTGCCATATCGTTTAAACTGGAAGCTGCAGCCATAGGTCAGAATAACAAGCGGAATGATTCGTTCAACTCTATAATGGGGCATATGCTTGGCGGGAAAATCTGTCCAATCAGAAGCACCCCTCATAAACTGCATAGGAAGCTTCAGCATGTTAATGTCGGCAGTACTAATATAGTTGCTTTGGGTCGGACCGCTACGACTGAAACATCGATTTTAGCACTTTTTAGACATGTTAAAGTTGGGCGGCTCGCAGAAAAGCCAGCGGGGGGTGGAAGTGGGGGTGGGGGGACGTCAATGTATTGGCGTGAAAAGTGGCGCAAATATGTGCCAGAATGAATGAATTTGTATCTGAATGCGCATATCGTGCAGTCTGGCAGCGTCTCTGGAAAGTCATTTTGAAATTTCCAGCACCATATGCTTATATGTTAACAAAAATTTCCAACGAGTATCATTTTTTTTTTTATGCAGATCGCCAAAAAGGTAACAGTCTGTATTCCATCCTTGATTCCCCCACTTTCCATAAAGTTTGTTTGAAAATGGGTGAAACTTGGGGGAGCAGTAGACTTGAAAATCTTAATATCGGAAATTTTGCTAAGTGTACCAAATGATCCCAAACTGAACTCAAAGAATCAGACTTGAAAATCACCCTGCATATGCAGTACATGGGACCGCGAGTCACAGATTTTCATGCGGTTCACCGTAACGTTACAATCAGCCGTTTCGAAGATATTGCATAGTTAGGATTTCCCCATTCGAATCCCATGTTAAAAATTCAAAGTGGCACAAATTTTTAATTTTTGGCAGATCGCTAAAACATTTATAACTTTATATGCCCTTATGATGGCTTTATTTATCATAAAGTTTGGCTCAGATCGAATACAAACTGTAGGAGTAGCGTTTTAAAATTTCCAGCCCCGTATGATCCTGTGTTAACAAAAATTTCAATATCCCATACCATTTATAATTTTTGGCAATGACTTTTATATTTTTATTCCCCCATGGCCATCTTATTTTTCATAATGTTTGACTCAGATCAGATGATAATTATAGGAGGAGTAGCGTTTTGAAATATTTGCGCCCATAGGGTCCCATGTTAACGAAAACGAAAAAAAAAATCATAACAATTTGAAAATTTTTAAAAAAAAAAAAAAGAAAAAAGAAAATGTCTGGAGATATGGTAGATAGGGAACCGTCAAAAAAATCTGGCCTGGATCCATCAGTGGTTTCTGAGAAGAAACATGAGTTTACGGATAACGCCGGGGGATAACGGCCCGACGGACGACAGACACCTGCACCACGACAATAGCTCTGCTGACAAAGTCAAGCAGAGCTAAAAATAAACAATTTCTTGCACAGGGAGCGACAGTTCAATTACTGACCCAGGCGCCGTGGCGGTGGGGCAAAACGTTGCAAAACAAGAGTAGAAGACTGTAACGTTAGAGGGGTTACATCGGGTTCAGATCCGGGGGGTCGAGCTGACTTCTATTGGAAAACCCTAAAGCAAACTGCATTAAATTGCAAATGAGATGTATCCAAAGCCTCATACACATAGTTCCTGCACCGTATGCCAACTCCTTTTGCCAGGCGACCCCCCGGCGGTCAGTAATTGAACGCAGAGTCAGATCAGAAATTAATTCTTCCATTTGGGTAGCAAGTGGGTGCAGAAAGGAATAAAGTTTTGTGAGATATATTGCATGGATATCTTACGTAGTTGTAACAAAATAAGCGTGTATATGAAGATATTCCCAACTTTTTTAAGCAGTGTAGTTACTTCAGAGTTTTAAACCGCTATTGAGACATGAAAAACATTAAAATATATGAAATATTAGTATTACATAATAAATGCTTCATGCAGTAGAATTTTCTGTTGTTGCTTGAAACAGCGCCCAAGATCCCTACCTCCAGCGCTTTGTACATCATTGAAGGAGACGTTATGATAGTGAAAAAAGTTGAAAGCGGACGAACCTATTAACAGAAGCTGCTTTTGAGATTCTTTGGAATTGTGGATAAAATGTCAAAACCATTTAGTGTCAGTATATATTCTGTTGTTGCTGTTTTTAACTCTAAAAGTCATTTATAATTGCATTATTGTGGCATGGGAAATAAACGTCAAAGCAGCTGGTATCCAATAGGATATTTCTGAGTGGAGTTAATCAAGACGTTCCGCTTGCATCTTTATATGCCTGCTATGCAAAATATCAAGAAGGAAAAGAAGTCATCTTATTGTTGAACTGTCATTTATTGCCCTTTATTTCAGCAATAACCGGTGTGATATGGGTGTTGTGTGT
>JAAUYG010072737.1_pt1 | contig 15043 bp, 16 predicted proteins | sample 7278091 | NCBI WGS metagenome assembly JAAUYG01 (sample SAMN14350201, study PRJNA611818) | marine sediment metagenome | isolation source: surface marine sediment (0.6m) | place: French Polynesia: Moorea | collected 2018-08 | reverse complement strand
GGTAAACACGCATTCTGTAGACCTCAGGGAAAGCCTTCATTATCCAAACGACGCATTTGGAGATGTCATGTCTCGTTATGCCACCAAGTGATGCTAAAATGGGAAACAGTTTCGTCCAACTCCTGACAACTAATTAGAAAAGCTGTACGAATCCTGCTGAGAGCCCCGCGTAAAGCATGCTTCACCAATTTGGACAGCTTGATAAGTAGAGGTTCAGCAACGGCATTTGATGTGGATTTTCGATGCCTCAGAAAACTTATTTCTCGGCAAAGATATTTTCGGGCATTCACCACCAGGATCCTTCTCGAGCACATTTTGGCTTTTGTGGTCAGATTGTGCGAAACCCAGTATTGCAGTCAGCTGCACGATATTTTCTGAACACGGGTCAGACAAGAGCACACGCTTTCATCAAGAAAGGAAGAAACGAGCATTGCATGGCCAGAGCACAACACACAAAATGTTATCTCAACTTTCTTGACTTTGCTCCTTTTGAACTGACAAGTTTCCTCGGGTAAATGAACTGGATTTGAGCATTAACCCTTGTTCATTTTCTGGACCGAGTGCAAGGTGAATTGTTGTCCAGTGAAAGAGGAATGTCGATGCGAATGAATACATCCTCGAGCGGCGAGACTCCCATTCTCCGATTAGATTACCGTTCCTGGCTGCTCAGTGAGGAATCTCCTAAGCCAGTGGCTAATTGGAGATTCTTTTCCATTCGCAGCAGCTAAAGTGAAACAAAATCTCACGACTCAGTGCTTAGTTTTATGCGAAGTGCCATTACAGAGCCAAAAAAAACCCATCGAGGTTCAATATTAACCTTCGCTTTTCGTCAGCATAGCAATTTTCCCGGAAAGTCTGTTTGCTTTTGCCCAAGATGCACTCGTGTGGAGCCGGAGAAAAAATTGGAGGAGCAGCTTCTTTTGTATTTTGTAAATTGAATGTGTGATTCTTCTTGCAGTTTTCGCACATCCAAGGGAATCGGATACTCGGCTCATTTTGTCGGCGGGAACCTGGTGTTAACGTCAATGAAAGTGAAAGGAAAGGGATTTCAGCACTGCATCAAATACGACTTTGTGCCGAGGAAGGTAAATCTGCACTCAACAAAGAAACCATTTACTCGTTGATGAACACTGAGAGCATCCGTAATGCCTTTCTTGATAAAATGCATTTGGCCATCATTGAAGAAATTACCTTGCAGTGGTACATGATAACGCTGGTACATATCTACAATCGATGGAGCAGAAGCGAGATTCGCTGTTACGTAGATGGACAGCAGGTGTCGACAGCTGAGATGACATGGCTAGTCAATACGTCTGATGTAAGATCCTCCTCCTGTAACCTCGTCAAGTCTCGAGCCTGATAAGAACAGACAGGGAAGGCCCGACCAAGATGTGGTTTGGAAAATGACAAACTGCAAGTGCATCTCCATTAGCTGGATGATGGCAGCTTGACGGGGGTGGGGCAGAAAAGACTCAAGGTCTTGGTGAAGCTGAGAGGCCTCACATTTCCAATACATTACATTTGCGACACAGCTGGAAGGAAATGAAAAACCACCCCTGATCTGCAGCGGTTCAGGTAGTTCTGTGGAAAGCATCACACACGCATGTTCAGCATTCTTCGGAGGCGAATAAAGATTTGTTTTGACTTGTTTGGGGGGAAAAAGGCCAAAAAAAACAAACCCCAAAACATGCCCGTCCGTCTTTTTGAAAGTCGAGGAAAAAAAAGGAACAAATAAAAAACCTTCCGGGAGTTTGACTGTTTCCCGGTTAGTTAGTTGTGCAGTTTGAAGGCTCATTCACACTATTATTTCCGCAGTTGCGTCTTTATTGTTGCTCATCAAGTTCCATTGTATTGCACAGCAATCACTTTACAGCAGATTGGGCTCGTTAATTTTGGAGTTTCTCGTTCGAGGCTCACATTCACTGAGAACCTAAACAATGCCGTTTTCTTTCTTTTCTTTCAGCCCTTTGATAAATGTTACGTTGGTGCTACTAGTGACATGGAGATCGACACAATGTTCTGCGGACAGATGTCGTCGCTGTATGTGTTCAGCGAGGCGCTGAGCCAGGCTCAGATTGGAGCCATGTATCAACTCGGTCCTGGCTACAAGGTACCTGCGATGGATGTGGTGTATATGATCTTTCCCGACACATTGAAACACGATCAGTCATATTTCTTCCAGTGTCATTTCATCTGGAAAAAAATCGATTGGATTTCCGCAGCTGATGATTACATGTTTCTGTTTTGCAGAGTCAATTTCGTTTTGATAATGAAAGCAGCATATTGATGAGTGAGCAGACGAAAAAGGTAAGTCATAAAGTAGCGCTGCTTTCTTTTGATGCATTTGCTGAAAATTTAATATTTTATGAGAATTCCATGAAAGTTTTATCTTTCAGACATTGTATGATGGTCGGCTGACGAACACTATCATGTTCATGTACACTCCAGTGGCGTGCGACAGTCAACTTTGCTTAGAATCTTCGCCCAAAGGAAACACGTCTTACTTTGTACACACGCCTCACGCACTCATGCTGCAGGTATTTACTCTCTTCTGGTGTAGCATGGCAGATCTCTGTTTGAGGGGTCTCTGGGTTACGTGAATGGATTCACTTGGAATTGTGGTTGGGGTGTTGCGGATTGACCCCCCCCCCAAATCCATGAAAAAAGCCATGAAGGTCCTGTTGAAACAAAGGGCCACATTATGGAAGGGTGTGGAGGGTATGGAGTCATCTCGTAATTTGCACCGCGAAAAGAGAATTCTTTTCCATTTGATCACTCGGTCGAATTTGACTGACACTCACACAAACTGTTTGCAGGATGTCAAGGCAGTTGTCACACATTCCATACACAGTACTCTACATTCCATTGGAGGTATCCAGGTCAGTGAAAAATGTTTATTCCTGAAAGCGAATCCAATTTGAACAGTTGCTTTTCGTGACGCAGTTTCGATGACCCCCATGTTGTTGTTGTCCGTCTTTCAGTGACGTTTCTTTTGCCAACAGGTGCTTTTCCCGCTGTTTGGTCAGTTGGATTTCATTCAGGAGGGATCTGACCAGGTCGACTACACGATATGGTGAGTGAGTCCAATTTTATCTTTGACATCCTCTTCAAAATGTTCATGTTTTCACAATTTATTCTTGAAGGTATGGCACGTGACTGAAAGACGCACGAAAGGGTAATTCGACATCAAACGTCTTTCATTTCAGTTCGTCGCTGATGAGCCTGATATGTGATCTGCTGGAAAGCTCCGTGAACATACAGCAGCAACTGATACAGAACAAGGGCTTCCTTGTCATCAGCTATCTCTTGGAAAAAGTACGTTTTCTTCTTTGCTCCTTGTGTGTGTGGAGCTGCCAATGTGATGTGCTTTCAGACGTGAAATAATGAGCTTATAACCTTTTTGGTAACCCTTTGAAACTTCAGATAGGTTTACAAAAGTTTTAGGAATTTGCATGCATGTTGTACATGTGTATGTAGGCATCTGCATGGAAAGACGGTTACCTGATAAAGGTGTCCAAGAAGAAGGTATTCTGTGTTAGTTTTCAGTGAGGGTTTGTGTTCTATCGGGTTGAGGGATAGAGTTTTGTTTGAAGATGATTCAGTTTCACAAATTTCAACACAACTTGACCTGATCAACCCGAAAATGCTTTCAATGATTGCCAGGTGGAATTTGGTAGAATTTGCATCTGTAGAAAATAAGCACTACCCGCCCCTTCCCTTGTTCATTCGGTTTCTCTCACCTCCGATCTTGAACTCAGTTCGTGCAAGTGAACCCTGTGGAAGTTTCCTGCGTGTGGTCAAAAGAGCCTGAAACAAGTTTTCCAGGATTTGATGGAAAAATAGTTTTGAAGCTTATTTTGGACGACGACTCACCAGGTAGCCAGCAAGTTAACGAAGTACAGTTTGATACGGATGGTGTTTTCTCGTTTTTCAGTCGTCGCGAGAACACGTCACGGAAGAAGTGCTCGAGTGTTTCCTCAAACTGACCAAATACCTGGTGAACTTGCCGAACGGTGGACCGATGTTGAAGCATCTCTTTGACCACATCCTCTTCAACCCGGCGTTGTGGATTTACACGCCAGTGAAGGTTAGTGACACGGGTAAAATGTTCAGTGCAGTTGCAAAATGTAGATATGTTCAGCAAAATGTTGCATTCTTCGTTGACTCATTTTGGCACCGCACATCGTGCAATTGTTGCGACTTGTTGCAGCAAACTTGACCAGAACAAAATAATAACAAGAACAAAAAGAAAAACCAAACCAAACCTTCAAACAATGTGGTACTACGCCAGATTGTTTTGAAGCTGGTGTTTGTTTTGTTTGTGGAAGGAGGAGGGGAAGAAGTCCACAGACAGACGAACCAACTGATCAAAAGGGTCGCAGTCGCTGCTTTCACTTGACTGAAAGTGTCAGTCAATTCTTTCCTTTCACCGTCAGGTTCAGACGCAGCTGTACACGTACTTAGCCACCGAGTTCATCAGCGACGCACAGATCTACAACAACATCCGCCGAGTGAGCTCAGTCCTGCAGACGATGCACACTCTCAAGTACTACTACTGGGTCTGCAACCCTCAGGATCGCTCAGGCATAATTCCCAAAGGCGTCGGTAAGTGTCTCCCTTTTCTCAGGTGTCTCCTTATTCTCAACCCGTGGTGTGATTTTGCCACCCTTTACAAAAGTTCGAGTCTGCTGTACGTGACAGTGTGTGTGTGTGTGTGTGTGAACTCGACAGAATAGCAGTGGTATCTGTGGCGACACAGAACGCTAGAATTAAGTTCACGCAGACAATAGCCACTTCTCACGCCCGAATCCCACCCCCAGATTCACTTTGCTTCCCCGTCTTCCCTGTGTGACGAAAACTGATGTTGCCGTTTTTGAGACCTTTGTCGAAAGAAAAGTCATATCTTAATTTTAGCCAGCGGAATGCTTTGAACCGGTTCAATGAAATTATTTAATTCCTGTATTCAGACGGCGCGCGTCCGAACAAGGATGAGGTGATGGAGATCAGGAAGCAGATGCTGCACTACGTCAAGTGTTTGATCCTCAAGGGTCAGGGCATTCACGAGGACGAGCTGCAGTCCATACTCAATTACCTCACCACTGTCCACGAGGTGAGTTAACGCTGCCTTTCATTCCATCTGTTGCAACACTTTTGGCATGACAGCTTCTGTTCCATGAAGAGAACGACGTTTTGCGAGATTTAGAGCCTTGTATTGCCCAGCTTTGTGAATAAGATTGCAATTTGTGTTTTTGAAAATGACACACAGCTGAATCAAATTTGTCATTTGCAACAGAACCAATTGGGTTTCCAAGATTTAGCGGTCATGCGTTTTCCTGTCGTGCGCACACATCTCGTTTTGAGCCAGTCAGTTCAAAAACGGCTCACAACAATTTCATTTTCAATTGCAGGATGACAATTTGATTGACGTGCTGGAGCTGCTGGTGAACTTGATGGCAGAGCATCCGGCGTCCATGGTGCCGGCGTCTGACAGGAAACACGCTGTCAGGTAAAACTTGTTCCTGGAAACAAGAGTTCACCAGAACCATTCCCATGAAGTAACTAGAAGCGTATTCACATGGGACGCGAATGCCAATTAGTGATACGAAATCCATAAGTGTTGGGCAGATTGGGGATGTAAAATTTGTCTTGTTGCAGAACGGTGTTCAAACTGATGGCCTCAGCCAATGAGACAGTGAGGATCAAGTCCTTGAAACTCCTGGGATATTTCCTCATGAGAAGCACGCACAAGTAAATACCCTCTGTGTTTTCATCCGCTGTTCTTATCTTGCAACGTAAAACAATTAATTTTCTTCTGACAGCTAGTTTGGCTTTGGGGTAAAAGGAATTTATTCGCGTAAAGGAATTTATTCGCGTTTATCCAATTGTGCACTCGGTAGAACGGTAGAGTCGGAAAGCACTGTGTCAGTGCCGGAGAACAGGTAAAAGAGTCGTTGTAGATACTTTATCATCACTGTGTTCTCATCTTTGAAGTGTTTAAGAATTTCTCCTCAGCACTCCCCTACTTGCAAACAGTTTGTCGTGTTTTTGCGGGCGGGTTTAGAGAATACGCCAGATGTGATTGGTTCGTGTGGATGAATCTCGCGCATGCGTTCTTTCATTTCAGACGGAAACACGACGCCATGACGCCGCACAACCTGTTCTCGCTGTTGGTTGAGCGTCTCATGTTGAACACCGACAAGCTGACCATGGCCACGTACAACGTGCTCTTCGAGGTAGAAATCCGATTTCAAATGAAACGAGTGATTGACCCAAGTTTTGCAAAGCTGAGTGAACAGTTGCAAAAGATGAGTGAAGGGCTGTGATTTTCCTTTTTCTCTTGCGAGGCCGGGATTCCCACCTGAACGTGCATAATGCCTGGTGTTGAGTCCTGAACTGTTAAGCTCCCGAGAGCAGAAAAGGAAACAAAAACAAAGAGATACAGGCGAACTGTTGGACCTTTCTGTGATTTTATGTCAACTTGAGATTGTCACATTTGTAGATTCTGACGGAAAGAATGGTGCACGACATTCTGACTGAGGCGCATCCTGAACCGGACTCCACCTTCCGACTCGAGAACCCACGTGAGTCGCGCACACAGTTTAATTTCTCCACCAGAGGACCCTCTTCGTTTTCCCAGTGGAAAAAAGCATTCTTCAGACATAAAGAATGTGTCTGTTTTATTTTCCTGCAGTGGTGCTGAAGGTGGTTGCTGTGCTCATCAGGCAGTCTCGTCAGACGAAAGATCTGTTGGAGGTGAAGAAACTTTTCCTGTCTGATCTCACGAAGCTCTGCAACAGCAACAGAGAGAACAGAAGGTAGGTCGTTGTGAGCCTGTTTTTTGCAGACAAGAGAAAAATAGAACCGACAAACTTTTTTCCGAGCCCTCCAGCGATAGAATAGTTTGGGCAAACAGGACATGGCCTTTTCTCAATATCATCTCAAGAGTTTTGTTCCCGCAATCTCAACAAGTGCACGATCTTTTCGCCCTGCATAGAATTGATGTTGTGTTGGTCACAAGTTGTTACGCTATGTTTGATCAAATGAAAAATCTCGGCAAAAGTTGCATCGCACTGCACTAATTTGTACTTAATTTTGCTTGGTTCTCTTTCTTTCGAATATCGTTGTTCTATTCAACTTGTCGTCAGGTGTGTAGCTGAGTAGGATTACCTTCCGTTGTGTCGTAAAGCCAGCAAATGACAAGAACAAGAACTCGTGAAAGTTTCAGTTGGAAATTTTCCTCAGTCATGTGTTCTGTTTTGTGAGAGATTTTGTCTGCACAACGTAAAAGTTAGAAATGATCAGCCACAGGAAATGTTCGGTTGTGTGTGAGAGACTTTGTCAGTGCACAGTACAACCTTTGTGGCTTGCAGGACGGTGCTGCAGATGTCGGTGTGGCAGGACTGGCTCTTCTCCATGGCGTACATCTACCCGCGCAACGACGAGGAGAAGAAGATCACCGACATGGTCATGTCACTCTTCAGGATGCTGCTGCACCACGCCATGAAGTTCGAGTACGGCGGCTGGAGGGTCTGGATCGACACCCTGGCCATTCTGCATTCAAAGGTGCGTTTGCTATTTATCGCAATTGGTCGAAAATCTTCTCGGCGCCGTTTCGTTCGGAAACAAATCTGCGGTGTCGGTGTCCTTTAGGGGAAGAGTTCGACTCCAGAAAGTTGCACTGGAGAACGGATTTTGCAGAAATTCTAAAAAAAATTAAAATAATAGTGTTTGAAAGACTCTAGACTGCTGGAGACTACCACAGCAAAACTAAAACAAACCTAAGTCCAAGTTGTTGGTGTGACTTCATCAACAGAAAAAAAAAAAAAATAATAATAAAAAACAGCATCATGGTTGCCCCGTTTGACAGAAGATCACAGTCCAATACAGGGAAAGTAGATGCGATAAGTTCAGTTTGGGTCTGACAGTTTCCAGTGTGATACCTTATCTAGGACCAGCACAGTGGCACAACGGTGGCTTATTTGAAAACGATGTCGTCGTTTCTTTTGCAGGTTTCGTACGAGGATTTCAAAATCCACATGTCGCAGATGTATCAGCAATACGAGAGGCAGAGAGTGGACAACATTGCGGATCCAGACGTCAGAAGGCAGCATCCCATCAGCACAATCTCTGGTACATTATTTCTCTGGAATGCAGGATTGAGTCACTTATATGTGGGTTAGGAAACAAAGAAATACGAGCAAAAACAAACAAACAAAAAAAAAAAAAAAACAAATAACGAATTTTTCTCGCACCTGTTTTCAGGCATTTCGGAGGACGGAGATGCCGGGAGCAATGCAGCCAAGGACAGCACCGTGAAAATCACCGAGCTGAAGGATACCAACGACATGTCAACCCAGTCGGAGAAAGAGCACACAAACAACGACGAAGCTGTCGTCAACGGAGACGAACCTGGTGCGCACATAGCTAAGTCTGACCTAGCAACCACTCAAGCTTCAGATACTAACAGTGATGATGTTGCAGTCAGTGAGGATGAGATGAGCCAGGCCAGCGAGACTGGTGGAACGGCTGCTGAAGGTGCTGATTACAGTGCTGCGCCAGGGCAAGACGCCAACTCGGAAGCGGCGGCTTTCTTGGAAGATGTGCTCGCGGAAGTTGCCCGAGTAGTGGAGGCCAAGCACGGTGCTAGAATGCATGATCTGCCCGTAACATCTCAAACTGATGCTACACACAATGGTGACTATGGGTTTAAACAGAATGTTTAGATGTTACATTGTGGTTCTTCTACACTTCTTCCTCACTTGTGTGGCATTTCTGTTTTCAAATTTCTAGCTATCCTTCCACACTGCAATTTGAGGCTTTTGATTGGGAATTTTTTGACCATTTTAAATGTGGAAAAGGTAAAATACTTTTGATTCTAGATGTCACATTCACTTTGGAGATAACTTTCAGTTCATTGGCAAATCACACACTTGTTAGTGTGTAAGGTTTCAGTTTCATGCAAATTTGCGCACTCAGTGTTATTCTTGTTCCAGAGCCATTGTTTTTTTCGAAGATCACGAAGGCTTTTTCGATTGTTTGTGCGTGTTTGTTTCTCAACAATGAAGCGAGACCTTTTCTGCCAGAGGCTATTCTGTTTTATTTTCACCAAAATATTTGATGTGTTGAAATTCACGCAGCCGTGGTGTCCTGTTGTTGTTTTGCTCGTCAGATACAAGTCCCATCTTTTTGACAAAATTCGGGGGGGGGAGGGAAAGGAATTTTCTAACCTTTTTGTATGTTTGTACAGTTACAGCAAAGCCGGTGGAGAACGGCCCATCAGAGGCCGGAGCGGACGACGAGGAGGAGGAAGGGGAGGAGGCGGAACAGCAGCCGCGCAAGATCAGCCCGTCCGAGCACAGCAGCCATGCCGAGGCGCAGGCGGCTGAACACGAGGCCGAGGTCACGGGCGTCCGCAGCACCGCCACCGACACAGGTAATTGTGCGATGTCCCGTAAGGGAGTCGGCACTTCCGTGGTTTGACGCGGCCTGCCTGCTGGCATGTGTTCCATGGTTTCTTGGGGGGGGGGGGAAGTATCCCCAGGGTTTCCCCCATAAATGACATCGCACCCACAGTGTAGATCTGTGCACTGCTTCTTGTTTAACATTGTGTGGCAAATCACAGTTCTGGAGTGACGTGCCAAGTTTCAGATTGTTCGATGAAACCTTGGGAAATTCTCAAAAAGTACTGCAGGGCGCAAAACTGAAATAAGTTCAGGGCATTGGTTGGTTTGAACTGAGAATGTTTAGCAAGTCAGCCTCAAATTAAAATCTCCTGTGATGCATGGCAAACTGTTTCAGAGATTTCAGGCACGCTAAGTTCGCCTTTTTGGTGTCAATTTGCCGCAGATCAACGTCAGCTTTGAAGTGTCCTAATCCATTTTAGATGTCCGAGGAAAAGAGCCTTGTTTGATCTTTTGCAGGGGAAACAATCACAAACGGAACGTCGGGCCAGCGGCCGGATAAGGTGGCCTTCGCCAAGCAGACTTCCACTCCGAGCAGACACATCTTCAGCCCCGGGCCGCGCGCCCCGCCGTTCCGCATCCCAGAGTTCAAGTGGTCGTATCTTCACCAAAAACTCCTGTCCGATCTTCTCTTCTCCCTCGAACAAGACATACAAGTCTGGAAAACGTAAGCAAACAAAGCTAACTTTCCATGTCAAATAGAAAAAAAAAAAAAAAGTCTGTTGTCAACGCCCGCGAGCGCAGCAACAGAGCGTTTTAGCATTTGAAAACCAAAGTAACGTTTCTCAAAACTGCAGTTACCAGCCAATTACACTGCTGATTTCCTTTGCTTGATCAAGAACCAGAGCGTTTATACTGTCTCCTTTTCTGCCAATTATGTTTTCATACTGTGACATGTCGTTTTCGTTTTGTTTCAGGCACAGCACGAAGACGGTGATCGATTTTGTGAACGCGTCAGAGAATCACGTGTTCGTGGTGAACGTGACGCACATGATCTCACAGCTCGCGGATAATCTAGTCACGGCTTGTGGCGGCCTTCTTCCGCTTCTCGCAGCTGCCACTTCTCCAAATGTACGTACTTCAGATATAAAATTCTTGCACAGGAATACTGTTTGTGCTTCAAATAAGAAGACATTTTCCGGTGCATGTGTGCAGTTTTGGACTCTTTCTGACATTGATTGAATTGTTTCTGCTTCAGATGAGAAAACATTCGTATGCGCTGTTCTGACGTTCTCAGAACATCAATTGAACGCTGAATTTTATTGCCTCTCCAATGGCAAAGTGTTGCCAAGAGATTCCTATTTGGCTGCCGCTGTCTGCGCTTTACAGTTTCAGCTCTTTCTGAATTCTGGTTGGATTTTGTTTTACAGGGGGAAGTAGAAATGTTGGAGCCGAATCAGGGACTGTCCATAGAACAAGCGGTGTCGTTCCTGCAGCGTCTGATGAACATGACGGATATCCTGGTGTTCGCCAGCAGCATCAACTTCGGGGAACTGGAGCAAGAGAAGAACATGTCCAGTGGTGGCATACTCCGCCAATGCCTGAGACTAGGTAAAGAAAGACCTCAAAGGGCACAATTTATTCAGTGTCAGTCAGTCTTCCAACATCCCACATGCTGAAGTTCGCCGCAACGCGTTGTTCGGTTGGTGTGAAAAATGACGTTTCACCATCTTGGTCGCTTTCAAAGATGTGGAACACAGAGGTTTCCCACTGACTAGGGAAATCGGACAACTTTCTCCAGTCAGATAATCAGGGGGTTTTCAGCCTCACTCAGGGAAAAGATCTAACCAGGGAATTTTCATTGTTGCATGGCGATGAAAAGTGAATACTGGTATACAGTGTTCATGTGAAGAGAGCCGTGCAACTGAATATGTTTTCCTTGCAGTGTGCACGTGTGCAGTGAGGAACTGTTTGGAGTGCCGCGTGCGCAAGGGAACGCACTTCGGACCGCCGTCGCGCAGCGCGTCCATCTCCAGCGACAAGAATGGCAAAACGAACCCAGTACAGGCGCTTATCGCCGGCGCGCAGCCCTCGTCCAAGGTATCTAAACTAGACGTAAGTGGTGCAGGCAAGCTTTAGTCTTGTGTTTTGTTATTCCTTTCTTATTTTAAGCTGAGTGCAAATTTTTTGTTCGCCTAGAAGTTGATAAACGTTTGGTTAATGACAACCTACGATTTGCTAGAGGCTTTGTCTGTGTGGCCAAATGTGATGACTTTCGTGGTGTGGTGATCCTCAAACTCCCCACCCCCCCTTTTTGGTGCTGAGTAGCTCCCTCTAGGATTTAGCAGAATGGGTGGTGGTAACTGACAACTTCTTGGAAACAAGAAAACATGGAAATTGGAAACATGCCTGTTGAAGCATGGAGCAGTGGCGGTCTTTGTGGCCTTGAGGCTTCCCCGCTCCCTTGTTTTGTGTTGGGTAATGCACGAGATGGTGCAAAGTGAACGAAACTTCAGTAGCCAGTTCGCTGATTCGGACTTTTTGCTTTTGCAGAATATCGTTGAGAATCTTGGTGGACAAAACGCAACGATAAAGGATCCGGAGAAGCTGTTACAGGACATGGACATAAACCGCCTTCGAGCTGTCGTGTACAGAGACGTGGTGAGATGTTTTTGTTTGTGGTCTGGGACAGTGGCTTAGAAACACAAAGAGACTTTCACTGACCTTGGTGTCGGGATGCAAGTGACACATTTGTTAACATGTACACCGTTACCAAGCACCCGCACATCCATTCTCTCCCCGAACCCTTGAAGTTGCTTCACTTCCCCCGTCTAAAACTGTTGCATCCTCAAGTTGCGGCCAATTGGATCTTGTCAACTAAACTGGCCTTCTTTGGACTGGACAGCCAAGGCAATGAAGACGGAACAGATTTGTGTGAAAAGATTACCGCATGCGAGTGCTTCAACTCGACTTGAGAGCTCTACAAACTTAAATTTTATGAATGAAACCCAGCGTTTCTGTTTTGCAGGAGGAAACGAAGCAGGCGCAGTTTCTGTCTCTTGCTATAGTCTACTTCGTATCAGTATTAATGGTGTCCAAGTACAGAGACATACTGGAGCCGCCGAAGCAGGGCGCGAGTGCACCGGGCACCCCGCGACAACACAGCAGCACCGCCTCCACCCCCGTCACCAGGCGCGTTAACAGCAAGAGTGGTGCGTTTCTCTGCATCATTGTTTCTCACTACTGTGATGTTCCAAGGTGGGGGCAGTGAACGGAGCAAATAGAGAACTCTGATGCGTCCGAGAATAAGCTGAGAAACATGTTTGCAAGATGTGATGTTCGAAGGCAGGTCGTAATTAGAGAAAAATAGGGGGAACTCTGCAGTGGCTAAAAGAACACGAAACATGAGAAAGGTGAACGGAAATGAATGTGTGGATGGAAGTGAAAGGGAGACAGATAAAAAACTTCCCGAGTGTGTTTTTCAAAAATCTGTACCATTTGTGTTTTTGAGACTTAAATCCCCGAGAAGAAGGAATTGAAAATTTTGAAAATGAACATTGCAGAATTGGCCCTAAAGTCACCCATAAAGCCGAGCAAGGAGTTACTGAGTGCTAGTGACAACGGTGGTGGTATTCTGGCCTCAATGATCTCACACGCCACAGAGATTTACAGTAACAGTAATGCAGGTAGTTTGCTGCCTCGAGGTCCTGCATGTCCCGAGTCATTGAGTGTTTAGATGCCAGCTTGAGGCGAGTGTGTAGTGCTGCTCACACTGTGTCCGAAATAGATGTGGCCAACTGTACTGACTCCGCGAGAAAACAACACAGATCATCAAATCTTGGCTTTCAGTCTGTACTGCACAACTTCTGAGACCTTCCATGTCTTTACGTGTGCTTTTCTTGGTCTGCACAAAATTTTTAATACATTTTACACTTGAAATGTCCTTCACATTAAAATATCCTTGAACTCTCCTGATGTTGATTGAAACAAAACTCAAATTTGCACCGTTTAACAATTGCGTGTTGTACAGCACTGATAATCGAATAAGAAAGAAACTACTGTTGTTTACACCACCATACAACACTGTTTTGACGTGCTCCTATCCACCAGAAAGGCAAGTTGCCTTTCCAATTCGGTGTTAAGCCTTCCCCATGACGTAAATTTGTTGTCCGCTCAGAGGTGAAGCGGGGTGTTCAATCCACCATTGCGCAGACAATAGTGGATGATTCAGTTGTTGTGGACTTTTGTTGTTCCTCTTGCTCAACCTAAGAACAAGAATTCAAAGGACAATGAAAAACATCAGACCAACTTTGCTGCATAAGTGGACAAGTTCTTCCTTGTAAATTTAGTGCAAGCTTCCTGGCAACAGGAAAAGAAGTGCCGATTGTTTTTCACGGTGTTTTGTTTGTGAATTTCTCTTCGTATCTCAGCTTCAGATTCTGCTTCGGACTCTGCGAGTACACATCAGGAAGTAAAAGCTGAGGACAGCAAATCCACGGCTTCAGCCGAAGCTGCGGCGGCTGCGAAACAGACAAAACCTGCTGCTCCAGCTCAGGTGGTGGAGGGCGTCACAAAAGATGAGACAGGTTCGTGACCTTGTCTACCTCCCAATTTGCCAACGTCCTCGTTCTTGTCTGGTATCTCACACATGGAGGGAAAACACCACACAAGTTCGCGTGCAGAAATGGGACCAAGTCTCATTTGGTGCGTTGTAACTGGCAACTGGCAGCTGTTGGTTTCTTGGTGTGTGTTGTGTTGCTTCCTGTGGCAACAGGGTCTGGACAGGCGGCCGGAAAACAAAACAAAAGTGCACAAACTTGAAATGGCGCGATGTCTGTTGCATTGATGAACATGTTCATTGCTGTTCTGCAGATACCGACAAAGTGGAGGAAGAGAAGGAGGTTGAAGCGAAACCAGAGAAAGCAGCAGAGCCTGAGAAAGAGGCTGAGAAGAAGCAAGACGAAACAGATCCGGTGGAAGAGAAGAAAGACGCGCCTGTAGAAAATGGCGAACCAGAAAAACAACCTGAAGTGAAACCAGACGAGACAAAAGAAAGTCAGGAGACTGAAAACGTAACTGAAGAAAAGAAGGAAAACGTCACTGAAGAAAAGAAAGAAAGCGAAGATGGCGAGAAATCAAGTGCCGCTGATTCCGAGAAGAAAGAAGATGAGCAGGAAGAAAAAGAGACGGCAGCTGAGGAAAAAGTTGAGGCGAAGGAAGAAAAAGCGCCAGAAGAGGATTCGAAAAAGGAAGAAGAAACCACCGAGACCAGTGCAAAAGATGAAGCAGAAAAGGAAGAAAGCAAAGAAGCTGAAGCAGTACCAAAAGAGGAGGCGAAATTAGAAGACGTGAAACTGGAAGAAAATGAGGCAGATGAAAAAGAGAAGACAGATGGTGAAGCAGAAGCGAAAGGTGACGCAGCCAAGAAGGAAGAAGAAAAGAAAGTGGCCCCAGAATCTGTGAAAGAGCCAGAACCAAATCGGCAGCAAGAACCAGATGAAAGGGGTGCAGGTCTGTTTTCTTTGGAGTTTGGCTCAAAAATCAAATAAATAAATAAATTAAAAGAAATAATAAAAATAAAAGTAAATTGACTGACCCACACAACAGTATTTGGCAAAAAATAGGGCTTCAGCATTTGGCTT
>JAAUYG010206126.1_pt1 | contig 15045 bp, 13 predicted proteins | sample 7278091 | NCBI WGS metagenome assembly JAAUYG01 (sample SAMN14350201, study PRJNA611818) | marine sediment metagenome | isolation source: surface marine sediment (0.6m) | place: French Polynesia: Moorea | collected 2018-08 | reverse complement strand
CTGCACTGTCTAAGAACTGCACTGTGTGAGAGCATTCGCTATCAGGCCAAGTCTGAACAAAATGTCCGATAAGACCTGATACCCAGGGTGCGCCACGGGGAGGCTGCTCTCATGCATTGACACATTGTTCAGATTAGTGAATTAAGTTTGAACTTAAAGTCCAATATTTTCGAGAACTCGACACCTGATGACATTGACACTTTGCTCAGATTAGTGTCATAAGTCTAAACTTAAACTTCTGTATTTTCAAGAACCAAGTTAGTGACTTAAGTCTGAACTTAAACTTAAGTATTTTCGAGACATTGTCTGGCCAGACCGAGGTTACTTATTCGGTTTAGACGGGTATGGTGGATGTAGGGAGTCACAGCCCGGGATCACACCTAGCTCTACACCTGTACTCACTAATCTCATGAATCTGATTTATGACATATCAACTGTGAGCTTATCCAAAATATAGTATAACACCATATACCAAAGCATGACTTAAATTGAACTCAGTAAAAGTTATCTATTTGATATCTAACATGAGTACGGTATTTTTGCTTCCCGAAATATCACACTTACCTTTTATAGGTTTATATTGACAAAACTAAACAGGTTTCCACTGTTCCGTACAAAAATTTTCGCACCGCCGTAAATGCGCACGTTTGCCTATTTACTCGAAATTTTACGCGAGCCTCTTTAAGAAAAAGATAAATTCCAAATACATAAAAACCGTAACATGGTATATCTAACTTTAACTTTTAAAAGTGCCTTGTAAATGTGGGGAATTATTGATGTATATCTAGTGTATATTCTTGGTTTGAACCAATATACATATTACGCACAATATACATATTTCATCCATACTCGTTTTGGATCATTACTACTGCTGCTGCTGCTGCTGCTTCTACCACTACTACTACTACTACTACTACTACTACTACTACTACTACTACTACTACTACTACTACTACTGTTTAAGAATTTCAAAATGAAAATCTTTGGAAATACCATGTCTCAAAATTACATTATTGCCAAATCGTTTATACACGATATATAGCCAGTTTGTTCTGTGTTGAATTCTAGCAAACATTTCTACATAGTATATAATTGGTGCGTACATGCTTTAGTCATGGCCTGAAGTTCTTATATAAAATATGTTACTTTCATAGAGGCATTGGTAGCCAAGGCTTATTTCGTCCTTCAAAGTCGGCAGCTTAACTATATCCAGTGGATGAGAATGATGGTGAAGAGGAAGATGATAAGAAGGCGGAGGATGAAGGTGATGAAGAGGATGACGACGAAGAGGAGGATAACTAACTATTAAATAAATAAATAAATAAATAAATAAATAAATAAATAAATAAATAAATAAATAAATAAATAAATAAAATAGACAGCAGTTAAAAATGTCTAAAGGAAAACTGATCGAACCTAAACCAACGCCAACTAAGTATTTTCAAGGTCACGGTATAGAAAAGAAATAACTTGTACACCATGTACATATAGGTCCCGTTATAAATGTTATGCGAAGAGTACACAGTACGAAAAGGGTATTTTTGTAACGCAGTTCACTGCCACATACATGTACACACACGTGTCCTCACTGAAAACTGTACCTTGTTGTTCCGTTGTCTGCGCACCTATTATCCATCCCGAGTTCATTAGCAGCAGGACAACACAGGCCCGGCCCGCCTGCATGGCATAGGAACCGTCCAGGATCAGCAGACCGGATACCTGGATCCGCTCCGCTTAATACATAGTGTAAGTCTGGATTTATCCCCGAAACAGCAGCTAATCCTTCGTGACAATCACGTGTGCAAAGAAGTGCGAAAAAATGCGCAGTCTTAATTGAGCACAGGTGTGACCGATTTATTGTCAGTCAATATATTTTGGGACGACACAATTACACAATTATCCGCATGTGGGGCGTCACAGCCAAATTAGGCGTGTGAATAGTTCGTTTGGAGATGTCTGGTGCTTTTTGTTGTTTTATTATGTCCCTTCCATTTGTTTGGGCAATTGATGTGATGCACGGCAGATCTTGGTGACCTGAAAGACGTTCCACACATCATCAAGGTTATAACAAGAAATATACTGCAGAAAAATGCTCAGTTACAACAGGAAACTCAGTTGCAAATAAACAGGTGCAGCGGTGTTAATGTAGGAGAAATGCGAGCGAAGCTTCTGACCAGGTCACACCAGCTGTGTGCAACGTCCAAACGGTCAGCGAGGGCAGCATAGCAAATGTCCGAGAACCGCTGCGGCCGATCAAAGAACACTTGTCGTTTGCTCCTGTTGCCTCTACTGAGTTATAAGCTGTGGCGACTTATGATGGTGCATCGGGCAACGGGTCGAATCAATAATCGGACTTAATAGTAAAACGTACTTTCGTTCTGGCCCCCTCCCCCATCCCTTATCGTGCCAGCATAGGAATCGGGGAAAATCCAATTAAGGAAAACGTATCTGCTACACTGATTCCTATAGGAAAACAATACTGTCAATGTATACATTTTTATGCCTAGTATGTAATCATGAAGCTGCCATCACGCTGGGAAGTTTTGATTTGGTACGAGTGATACGAGAATACATGCACCTTATTTAAAATGCCATAATCTATTGCAAAGAGGCTTCTTTCTTATTGTAAATATGCTCCCTGTTTTAGTTTTGAGGAAAACATATTTTAGAAAGAAGTGAACGTTTAGTACAGGCATGCACAAAATCAAAATGTACAGTGCTTTGATAGCTACTACTTTCGGTAGAGATCGATGCATTTATTTATTTATTTATTTATTCATTTATCTATTTATTTATTTGCGCATTGATTGATTGATTGATTGATTGATTGATTTGATTTGATTTTTAAGTATCTGGAAATGTCTGATGCCCTTTTGTTTGTGCTTTTTTGTCATTTTAGCAAGTATTATAAGAGAACACTGTTATTACCGATATGAAAGCTAAAACACTCATTATGTTGTCTCTAAATAAACATGCCTTCCGGGTTGTATAGACCACTATAGAGCAGTCTCTGACTGCTGGACCCGTTCCCAGGCAATCCTATAATGTTCCTCTACGGTGGTCAAACTTACACAGGTGAAGCAGCAACCGGCTTTGTTTGTCCCCTGTCACGTCTGACCTGTGCAAAGACGCGCGATGACATTGCAAGGCATTAAACCACCATACGGCCATCAAATAATGGCAAACAGCTTTATTACCAATGGCAGGACATTCCGAGCTAGCACCATTCCCTCTGCTTACAATGCATGCAACGGAGTGAGAAGGATGCGGTTGCTGTACAAACTGACATCCGATAGCGATTGATCAGGCCCGGCGGAAGGTACATTTGTATTGGGGATTTATCGTAACCCATATAAATCTTGTTGCATCGGTCTGAGGCAGCATTGATGCCAGTGGCACAATAGACCGTGACATAAACAAAAGACGGGCCTTGTTTATGGATCATAGAATGTAACATGACGTAAATCTGATCCTAAATCAGCCGTCTTCTTTTGGGTTCCGTAATAAAGGATTGGTAATTTCATGTTTTACTTTGTAACAACCATACGTTTAGCTGTAGTAAGGAATTGGCGGGATGCTTTCTGGTGGGTACATGAGAAATGTATTTCATACAATAAATATTATATTGCTGAATGGGAGCATATTTTGTAAGGACGATCTGAAGATGCTGCCACCAGGCTGCAGCAACGTAAAACAATCATAACTCATAAGCCGTTTTAGTGGCGCGATTCAAGAGATAGGTTAATGGGTTGATTCTTATCCGTGTGGCATAACATAAACACCAGACATATTCTGCCAAATCTTGCAAAATGTTACACCACGAAATTGTGCAAAAAGAAAATAAAAAAATAAATAAACTTCTTGAAGGACATAAAGTAATGTTACTCGAAATGTTTCGGGGTCAATTTTAAGAAATAATCCAGTAGGAACTACTCTCTACAATCCATTCCAAATAGTATTTTCCCAACTTTGACTATTCTCTTTATTGATTCGTCTTCGCTGTGGCTAACCTGACTTCATGTGGCCGACCTACTGACATTAGCTCGCATCCCGCTATTGGATCTGTGCAAAAGAAAATGACCACTGCGTCGATAATATCGCCCACCTAGAAACAGCTTGATAGATACTGATTAAACAAGGAAAATACAAAAGCGCACTATTTATGAGCGAATTCCGCATTGGTAAAGTAGCAAATGCAAAATACAAAATGCAAATTGCAGAATGAAGTTTGTGCTGTAGGATAATTTAATGTCCGCGTAAATAAGGTCACAATTTATCATACATATTGCACAAGCTATTAATATACATGTATATGGTTTTAATACATTTTCCATTTAATACAAGCCAGTCATTATATTTTTACATTTTGAGATATTAACGTTAACGTTTGACTGTGCACTTTAACTGCGTTTTTATTTGTGTATTAAATAGTGTATAGCAAGAGCGAAATAATGACATAATAGGAGGCCTAGCTACGAACCCCTTCATGTCCCAATGTGAATGCTACATGCATCTCTCTTTTGCATGGGAAGAGGCACCTCAGTATATGGGCACAACTTTTATTTTAAACTTCTTTTCTATTTCAGTTTTGGTGCTTACTGGAATGAAATGATTTTTTTCTGCACATACGTTCATGAAGTGATGGCTAGCTCTTACTGAAATTAATATCGCTATCTTATAAGATATGTATGCAAATTTTATATAGGCACTACGGCTTAACATCAGAATTTTAATTACATCTTTTATCTTTATATATAGTAATAAAGTCACCAATTTCCTCATGTACCATACTTGGGTTTCATTGCACATATGGCCTAAAATGGGCAAAAGTAATTTCCAACGAAATTAGAAGCATTTAAACAGCATTATACATGTAAGTCTGTTTTATAAGGAAGGGAATTTACGTTGTACAGTATAACTGGAATATTACTCCTCGGTAGTAACCAGTAAACTCACATATAGTTATTTTCATATTTTGCATATAAATATATTCGTTGTAAAAACTTCACTGCTGCTTTTCTATATGTATCACCAACATTTGAGAAATTATAAAATTGACATTTAATACTAATCGCCATAGTGTTAGATGAGCTGAATATTAAGACATGCAAATCGACACCCATTCTCCATCGTTATATTACAGAATGGAAATGTCTGGGAGTCCATTTTATCTACATGTACATGCCACCCAAGACATTACCTATGTGTTTGACATACAGTCCCGCATACAGTAACTGTAATATTAATGCAATACATGTACAAGACATTACACCCGTAATAACATGTTAATTTATTCAATTGTAAACTGAATATACATCACATATCCATTTTTGGGATTGTATATTATAATGATTGAACATTTTGCAACCAAAATAATTCGCGAAAACTGAATGCTTATTCTGACCCTTTTATCCGTTATTTATTGTTTTCTCAATACAATAATCCATGACTCATAAAAAGGACAAATACATAATAACGAAAAAAGTCTGACGTTGACTGCAGCCCAAACAGAATCCCCCAAAGCTATAAACTAATCAAACCTCTTGTAATGCCCACCCGTGTCATGCATGTTGTGGACCACAAAGGTCAGTCGACATCCATTCCATCGGAATATCCGTCGTCTGGTCCTCGACGAAGTTTATTGCGTCGCAACATTCCAGGAGGTAGGGACAAACGGGAAGCCGATCCCCAGTCTAAGCGTGTCCTAGACAGTGCAGTGACGGAGTGAACAGACGTCCCACTGTTTAGCCACCTGTCTCCCTGGCCTGGCGTCCTGACTGGGACACGCCAACAACAGCTGGAGCATGCAGATCGATAGATCTGGGCAAAAATCATCCTTACTGGCGAGACCCAGATAAAGGGAGGGGGTCTTCATTTTCAGTTAGTGCCTGAAATTTTCACTGTTTATGGAGGCAAAAGAAAATATGGATAATACTATGCATATTAATAAAACGTGGGCTATATAGCAACATAAATATATGACTAACGAAGGAAATTGCCTTTTACAAAAGCCATTATGTGCATGCTCTTGCGCAGAGTCTTGTAATGGTACCTCAGCGATTTGGGCAAAAGGTCTTCCAGCCGAGCCCCAGTATGCACGGGAACCAAGCACGAAAGACACCGTTTCAGGCACAGTTGTAATTTTGCCACCGATATGACAGTGCTTCGTTTTCTTGGTTGACACATAAATCAAGCCATGTACAATGCACATTGTAGGTGGTTTGCCAATACACACATCATACAGTCTGCTCTGCACTGGGCTTTTAGGCGCGGGCTAGATAAGAACTCTGCATACTAGGCCATATTCTTTTTTCCAAAACAGACTTGATATCTCATCTATTTAAACATACGGCGCCCTATGTTGGAAACCAAAGAAGCACTTCCGAGAAACATTTTCAACACAGTGGGCTAATCGAGATGCTGCCAGAACTTATCTTCTAAGAATTGCAAATCACTACAGATTTGGTCCAGGACAATGAGATAAAAGATGGAAGCTGTCCAACACTGGATTCAAACCGTATTTTTAAGGCGAACGCCGCACTACTCAACAAACGCGATTCTGCAAATCGGCAGGACGATGGACTTGATTTGCGTTTTTGGCCCCTGTGTAAAGGCGATAAGCGATTTATAATGTTCCGGAACGCTGTCTTTGTGCCAATCTGTTTTGTAAATTGTGTCGCAACTTTTTCTGCCTAGTTCGGGTCATGATCTCAATAGAAATTATAACAGCAGAAATTTTTTACCATTGCATGGGAACAAATTATATGCATTGGCAGATTTATATTGCGATTTTTGTCAGCAAAAAGTACGCGTTAATTTACGTTTTGCGTGTGGAATGATTGATACAGTGCGTATGTAACAAAAAGTTTCCAGATCGTCTGCCCATGTGTAAATAATTTAATTTAAATTGCCATTGTGAAACTCTTGAGCTTGTTTTAAATGAATGGTTGAACTATATTGAGTCCTTTATACTCCACTTTGTATCAACGCTTTAGATATGAATGTACATGTACATGTACTCTCTGGATATTTTATGGTCATTCGGTGCACTTGTCTCAACGGGTTCTGTAATTGAAACCAAAAAGCAAACAAGAAAAAAAAACGGTGGGGCGAAGGAGTATGGCACACACTTAACATCTATATCGGGTACCTTTGACTTTGTAGTGTTCAATGCAATCCGAGGGTCACTTCCGACCCCCCCCCCCCCCTTCGTGTTTCAAAATAGCTTGCGACTCGAAAATGATTGGCCGTAGAGCGAACCGAAGTGAAAATTAGGACGCGGGGACACTAGTAACATATATGGAATACATTTGACTTTGCAGTGTTTAGGGTCATTTGGGGGTAATTCGCCGAACGTGTCGCAAAATAGCCTGTAACTTGAAACGGTTTGTTGTTGAGCTAAATGGAGCGACATATGAGACTCCGGACATTACAACTGCGGCACGTGTGACTTAAAGTGGTCAGCATCGTTTTGGAGTCATTCGGTGCATATGTATCAAAATTCAGTCAGGGAGCTTATTATGTTTAGTAACCTCACCAGATGAAAGTAACGTGGTGTATGAGATGCCGTCAGTCACCAACAACATTACAAATAACCAGTGCTGCTATGTGTTTTACAAATTGCTTTCTTTTTTAATAAGTGGCCAACATATTACAGATCATTCCCTTATCACACAACAGTTTAGGCAATCCCCATGACAGGGAGCAAAAATCCTGAAGCTTCTACCTTCCTGGCGACTAGAATGGGCAATTTGTGGCCAGGTGTTAATAGGCCCCATGTGGTTAAAGGCGGCTGGCTCAGCCCTATTCCCAGGCATGGGGGAAATTTTCTGAGGTAGCCAGATATCTCCCTTGTCCATACATTTCATCCTAAGTCGTTATCCCTACTTCCTCTTCGTTATCTCTGTTTCCATAGTGCCAATTCAATTCAGATATTAATTTACCAACATGTGGTAATAGTGAGCAGTTGTGTCCCATGGCGGCCTCTGCTGGCAGTATATATGCAAATTACTGTACAGGGGTAATCTTATAATCTTCAAGTGGGAATTGTTACTGGAATCTGGTAATATTACTTAATATAGTAAACTTGTGACTGAAATTGGTATATTGGAAAATCATCTGATTAGCGTTTTTGATTGCCATATCCTTACTGAGCACTGCCGTCAAGGAGATCGTCAAGGTCTGTCCACTTCTTGTTATATGATACACTAAAGGGCACCCCAAGGTAACAAAACCTAGGAATATCAGTTTTGCTATGACTCCGTATCTAACAAAAAGTAGGTGGGAACATCTCACTTTAAATCCAGAATGTGACATGAATGTAACACATTGCACTATCGCCCTATCTATGAACTGCGTGAACATAGGTTCGCAGAAGTTTCTCTCTCCCGGACCGGCCAGTCCTATCCACCCTACATGTATGTTCCATAGTCGCTTTAAGCATGTTTAATATGGGGATGAATTTGAGTCCGTTCTTCCACTAACACGTCACTAAGTATTTAGTGCTTTTTTAAGTGGTATGAGGTGGTTAGGTTTGGGGAACCCATGTGTCTTTTCATTTAAACGAATAAGCTCCCATTAATAATACAGCAAAGAAGCCTTACACACTAACCACTACGCCTATGCCACAGTTATATGGTGGTGTCGCAGTCTTGCCCATTCCAAACGATTTCGCTGTATGTATGTGCTTCCAAGCTGTAGCCAGACTACACAAAAGTCATACCCATTGCGCTGACGTCTTAGATGTGAACACATCATCTACCGCAGAGATATATTTGTGAAATCTATTGAACATATTTATTTACAAAAAGAATCAATGCATTGCATTTCACATGAGCATAAGAGACATATTTGTGAAATCCATTGAACATATTTCTTTACAAAAAGAATCAATGGACTGCATTTCACATAAAGCATAAGTAGATACATGTAGAATAGCACCAGTAGGCCCATACACTAAAATAACTTTTATACACAATATCTTGAGACATCCTACATGCTATGGTTATAACGTAGCACCATGTGCCCACCGGCATTCGCACACTGAATGTAGCACAAAATTCAAACCGTATAGAGCACTGGAAATTGCATCATCTTGAATAGCCAGGTTAATATGTATAAGTTATGCCAGGATCTATGAGCATGCTGAATGCAGTCTTCTAGGTTTGTCAGAACTACTGCGGTAGCATTTCACTGTACATAGCGAAATTCAATTGGCCTTTTCTTTAAGGATCCAGCGGCGGTCTCCAGAGCCGAGGCATAATCTGGAAACACAGCAGTTACCGTTTTGCTAGCAACGAACAAAAACAGTATATTAGCATTTTAGACTAATTCAACGAAGTCATTCTCATCGATCATTAATTTTTATTTTTGTAAATATTCCACTCTTGGTAGTGAATTCCAGATAGATCTGACATTTACGATGATGTTGAACAAAGTTAGCATTACCTTTATCGTATTTATCTAAGGGGGCATCTAGTGTAAAGCTTATGCAATTTGTGCGGTCGGAATGAACCGTTCCTAAATGGATTTAATAATACTAAAATGTCGAACACAATCGTCCTCGGGGTTTGCTTATTGTGCACGACTGACTCGGTTACTTCTGATGTTTTCCTTGAGAGTATAGTTACGTAATGTGCCACCAGATATGAAAACCATAGTTACATGCAATAGTATTAGTACGGAATTGACTTTATCACGTTTTACTACTGGCGTCTTCAAGGCCTTTAATTTAAATGATATGTTCAGAATGTGAGCCTCTCTCTTTGTGTATTATACATGTAAATGAAGTCTGTACTACATTATATATGTATATTCTTTGAAATCCCTCTTAAAAAAAAAAAATCCATTATCATTATGTCAGGTTTCATATGTCTTGAAAGGACACGTTGCTTACAACATTTACTATATATCTACTGTGTTGCTGCACCTGTCACGAAACTGAGCCACCCGTCTTAAAAGGCCATTCCATGGCGCCAGGTGCAGCTTTTCAATACAGATTCTACCGTGTCTACGCAAAGGATAACATTCGCTGCCACTGTGTCAGTATGTCGGTACTCCACTGACCTGTAGACCAGTCCGGCAACGACCGCCCCAATGGCCGGGCCGGCCCAGTATATGTAGTGGTAGCTCCAGGCATTCTCGATCACATTGGAAGCGACCACGGCCGGGCCGAATGCCCGGGCTGGGTTCATGGCAGCTCCGGTGATTGCGCCACTACAAACACCAATGGACAAGATAATCGTTGTTAAACGTTAGATACAACAATTACATTGTACGTCTCGATTAAAAGAGCAGAAAGGTAGCATTCGTTCGTTTTGATGATAAGGCGAAAATCCTAAGGGTAGATTTTGGATGATTGCATGGGTTGCTCTCAAACACTCGATCAGCATTAATAGTTACCTATAATTAGTAAGACTACACGTATACGTGTACATTTAGCTGTTGAGCTAGATTTTAGCGTTGTTAAATAAAGCGATAAGTTCAATCGACTCGACTACCACCCAGTAAATGTACCTGGGCTTTTCTGTACTAAGACAAGCGCATAAAGTATACTAACGGTGAATACATATACTTGCCTCTATTCTATCTATAATGCATTATTGCCTAATGAATTTATATTTAAATGTACATGTGTAGCATTGGAGAGGTTTGAACAAGCTTATATGCTTATGTAGTTTGCCCCCAAAGCAACCTATGCACAAAAGCGGGTAGAACAAATTTATTTTCACTCTAAATTTTATTTCCGGCCACTTACGATTATTCCGTGCAATATAATGTACATATATACATTAATATTATGTGTGTATAATAGTGTTTATCTTTTAGTACATACCATTGTATATGTTACCAAAGGATAAAACGTGTTTTACGTACCCTGCCACTATGTCAACCATCACGCACAATCCGATAGCTGGTGGCGCCAGCAAGTAGTTCGTACGGTCTACTGCTGTCATCAGAACAGTAAACACGAGTAGGAAGGTCAAGGTCGCCTCACAGAGAATCCCCTGTCCTACTGTTGCCTCAGACAGTAACCTGGGCACACCACCGCCTATCGTCTTGTATATCGTAGGTTCCCCGATACCAAGGACACCCTGTAGGCAGAAAATACTACAGCAGTTATTTGATTCGGTTGTCGTTAATACTGTTGCTTCTTCAAGTGTGGTTGTGGGGTGATCTCGCCCTGTTGAATGTCGATCTCGTCATTTCAAATCGAAACCTCAGAAACGGAATATACGTGACATGCCGCGTATGCTGCATGTGTGTGTGCTTGTATATAGTGAAAGCTTCAAATTAAGATGCCTCGTCATACATAAAAGCTACTGTCTTAATATACCCTCTTAGTTTGGGAACCATATATCACATAACTGTCATGCACATACCCTAGTCAGAGCAGCGCCCAGTATAGACCCTATAAGCTGAGCCAGGATGTAACAGAGAGCCGAGACCAGAGGAATGGCTCCGCCTAAAGCCACACCCAGTGTCACCGCTGGGTTCAGGTGACCCCCACTGAAAAATGGTACATTGCAACTTCAGCACTTGAAACTCTGAACAAAATATTGGCAAAGAGGTACCTGAATAGTTCCAGATGAACACTTGGAAGGTATGAATTTCCTGTAGCTGCATATGAAAAACACAAATCTTTAGGTTTTTAAACGTAACGTTTTAAAACTTTTTAATAAAGGTATAGCCAATCAAAATGCTCAGTTTGCCATGTTAGGTCTAGACGTACATGTGGATTTTTCGTGACATCCAGAAGCTTGTCTTTTCTTTCCTTCTTTATGTCCTTTTCTCTTCTTATTAACAACACCTCACAAAGTCTTCTAGCGATTCTACCAAATCCTACACTTACGAGTTGTGTAAACCACATGGTTTAACTTCATTCTTTTTTCTTCTCTTAAAACAATGCAGGACTTCTAGCATTGTTCGTACATGTATGCCGCTTTCGTAAACCCCATGCTTTTCTTTATTCCGTTTTATTCTTTCTTTCGTCTTTACTTCGTTTACGCCTTTCTCTTTCGCCCTTATACCTGACGTCTAGCAGTGCCGCCACCATGATGAATATCGTCAGGCCGTGCGCAGCTCCCATGGCCAGGCCATCGGTTGCCATCCCAGACATGGTTCCTATGAAGACGAAAATGGCGACCCCGACCAGTTCACCGACACAGGGTCTGAGGATCCGGTTGAAAAAGGACTGTCTATGGCGGCTGAGCCCCCGCCTGACCTCGTCTCTCTGATTATGGGCCTCCTCATCACTCAGCAGTCCCACCTGGTCAGAGTCGTCAGCCATGGTTCCCGATATGCTATTAAAGAAAAGAAATGAAATGATCTGCTTTGGGGCCTCTTTCTGCACAAACGGTGGCTGGGTAGACTAGAGGAGACGGAATATATACAATGAAGTATTAACTCGTAATCACCGCATTTTTATATTAATATTAACGTAATATGTGTAAAGATCGCGTACATTTGTACATGTACTATCAATGTGGGAAAAATGTTTTAAATGGCTACAAGTACATGTAGAACAAGAGGCCCATGGGCCTTGACACTCTGCTTGACCGTTTGCCAGATTAAACCAACATAGCTTTATGTTAGCTAATGTAGCTGGTGTAACTTATCTTCAAAGTGCCATATACTTTTAAAATTTGGCAGATCGCCAGAAAAAGTAATATCCTTATTTTTCTCCCGATTACATGCTTTCTGTAAAGTTGGTTGAAATTGGACGAAAACATTGGGAGCAGTAGCCTTTTAATGAGCTTAACATTGAAAATTTTGCAAAGTGCACTGGCGGAATGACCCCAAACTGAATTCAAATAATCAGACATGAATAGTACCCTACACATGCAGTTCCTAGGGCCGCGAGTCCCAAATTTGCTTCCATTTCGCTCTATAATATGATCAGCCTTTTTCAAGATGGTGCACATTTTGGGATTTTCACTCCCACGTTAAAATTTCAAAGTGCCACAATTTTTTTAAACTTGGCCAATTGCCAAGAACAGAAGAGACTGTAATCGTCCAAGGCAAGCAATGTCCTCCAAACGTTTGGCTGAGATCGGATGAAAAGTGCATGCGGAGTAGCGTTTGAAAATTCCAGCCACATATGGCCCTGCGTTGACAAAAAAATTCAAACTGCCATAAAATTTTCAATTTTGGGGAGATCACCAAAAATATATAACTTTATATTTCCTCATAAGTACCTTTATATTTCCTCATAAGTACCAAGTTTGCCTTAGGTCGGATAACTGTAGGAGGGGTAGCCTTTTGAAATTTTTGGTCCCATAGAGTCCCATGTTAACGAAAACGAAAAAAAAAATCGTAAAATTTGAACATTTAAAAAAAAAAAAAGAAAGAAAAATTGGTCTGGAAATATGGTGGATAGGCAGCTGCTCATAAAATTTGGCCTGGGTCCATGCAGCGGTTTCCGAAAAAGCTGAGTTAATAGACGACGGACGGACGGGGGACGGGCGCTCACATGACGAGAGTAGCTCTGCTGTGACAACACAAGCAGAGCTAAAAATCAATACTCGTTTCTTCTTACTTTTGGAAGTGCCACATAGTCTTGGTAATGTAGTCATATCACGTGAAGAGATTATTGACAGCGAAAACTACATGACACGTGTAGTAAGTGTAAACAATTCTATGACATTTTACTGACCCTCGTGGCGAAGAAATATTTACCGGTAGCTACATGTACATGTACACGTGCTGAAATCCGCGATTCTTTCATACTGGCTGGCATCAAGCCACAAATACTATATTAAGATTCTGACGAATATACATGTACAAAGTATGTACCAACATTTTTCTTCATTGACCCTCGTACTAAGAAACATTTACGTACAAATTTCAAATGCATATAACTACACATACACGCGTCGTACATGCCTAAAAAACATGAATCAAGAATTAGTCATTACTTCTCTCACCATAGTTTTAAGTAATTAATAAATGTAATGGTCTGGATTTGCTAATTAAGTAATTAGTAATCATATTGTTTTTAAGTAAGTAATCGTTTTCTTGGCAACAACAGGGTTCGATAGTACGTACACTGTGACAACAGCCATACGTACAGTAAGTGCGTAGGAGTTCAAGACTCACAAGACAAAAAATGCAAATAAAATTACCCTGCTTGACTAGAATTACGAACTTCAATTTAGCAGGACCTTATTAGGACACTATGTTACTCCCTTGCTTCAGTAAAGTTTCAGAGTTGAATTAACTGACCTAAAGACGTTACAATAGCATCATACAGACAATTGATTGTAGCACTTAGTCTATTTCACTGGCAATTAAATAGACAGCATGGCACAATACTATTACGGTAACCATGCAATAGTTTTATTGATGACGACAAATAACGCAGACTCAATGCTGCTTGCACGGGTTTTGATATTGTTCTTGGTACGGCACCATCTATAGGGTATTAAAGTTTATTTTTCAACTATTACCGCGAGTACTGGTGAATCACCGTGTTCAAGTAAATGTTAGCACATGACCAGCGTGGGTCAAAATGAAAGAGCAGCAAAAAAACATGCCCGAACAGACACGTATTCCCAAACAGCGTGGGTGTAATTTCTGAAGGTCGGGTGTACTTTTGTTTTAAACAAGAGTTACTAGATAGCCTACACCTGGTATCCTGGTAGCGTACTACAGTACTCAGCTAGTATCCTGGTACCGTACTAGTACCCAGCTACATGTAGTATCCTGGTACCGGTACTTCCCGGAACAACACCCAAACCCGTACATGTAGTATTTACTCTGCGCTAATCGTTGTCATTACACTGTGAACATTTTTTTTTATTTAATTCCGTATTTTGTGGCATTTTTCACCTCTTTTGCATATCGATATCAAGTGTATGATTTGTAGCTGTGTTCCGGATCATCAGAATGAGTAATAGAATATAGAATATTTCCGTGGCCTTCACGTTTTGGTTTGCAGCAATATATAACTTTACACATCTGAAAATGTAACATATCCTCACGCACGGCAGGCAGATGTACATGTATGTCGCCAGACGGCGGGGGGGGGGGGGGGGGGGGGGGGGG
>JAAUYG010153841.1_pt1 | contig 15046 bp, 4 predicted proteins | sample 7278091 | NCBI WGS metagenome assembly JAAUYG01 (sample SAMN14350201, study PRJNA611818) | marine sediment metagenome | isolation source: surface marine sediment (0.6m) | place: French Polynesia: Moorea | collected 2018-08 | reverse complement strand
GGCAACAGCATGAAACATCCTCAACGTCATCTTCGTATTCCAGGTAACAAGAACGGAAACCGCCGTACCGCCAACATCCGGAGTGTCGGCTATTCCGACTTGTTCGTGCTCCAAAAAGAGGACCTATGGGAAGCCCTCAAGGAGTATCCAGACGCCAAAGCCATGCTGATCGAGAAGGGTCGGCAGCTGCTGCGAAAGGACAACTTATTGGACGAGGAAGTCGCCAAGAAGCAGGATCTGGAGAATCTGAGCATCGACCAGAAGGTGGAGAACGCCGAGACCAATCTGGATAACCTCCAGACGCGGTTTGCTCGTCTGCTCGCCGAGTTCAACTCGGTACAGCTCAAACTCAAACAACGCATCACCAAACTGGAGCGGCAGGTCCTTCGCGGGGACGATATGTTGTCGCTCGCGCCCTCTATGAACATGCCGCGGAATTCGCTCGACGCGGGTGTCGTCGGAGACGGGAATCCGCGCGTGTCGTTTGCCGGGGACCCGGGGACAGGGGCCGGGGAAGGGAGGGAGGAGGCGGGAGAGGGCGCACCGGTGGATGGTCGGCCCAGCGGGGACTCCCAGGGGCCGGCGACAGAGGACGGTCAAGGCAGTAATGAGCCCGACAGGAAGAAGTCAACCTGAAGCGAAAGCGAAAGGCCAAAGGTCTCAAAACGCAGCTAGGGCTTAATAACGTCGGGATGGGTACTGTATCATTGTGCATGGTGAACAATTTTCGTTCTGTGAGAGAGCTTTTGTTTCCAAAGAAGGCACAGAGAAAAGCCGACAACGAAGGATTCAGTATTATAACACTTGGACAGCATGACCTTAAGGGAATCCGACTCAGTTTTTTTTTGGTACGGTGTGCTACTTTCTGTATAATGTATACTCTATACATGTCTCTAGAAACTATTTACAAATTCTAAGTAGGCATTCTCTTGCATCCAGACCGTCCATGATGAAGCTTGTTAGTCATAGTACGTTACAGCAGTTTTACACGCGTTTTCAGATGTGATTGCAGAGGTATAGCGCTCACAGTTATCCCATTTGGAGATCGCTATGTGAACTGGTGTTTTGCTTATTTGATATCTGTTGATGACACGAACAGTCGTGACTGCAGTCAGTTTTCATCCGGTGAGCGAACCAATGTTGAAATCAAGCTAAAACGAAAACAGACAACGAAGGCTGCAGTATTACGCACTATAAAAGTAATTCAGTATTATTTAATGATGCATTGGTTTTAAGTAATGCATTATTAAATATCGACTTGGACAATAACAGAATCAAGACTTTTTTTCGCTATTGTGCATTTTATAGTTGCTTCATTCTCTACATGTCTGTAGCATTATTTTGCATTAATTAATTGGTAGTATTCTGTGACATCCAAGGCGTTCATTACCCCTGGGAAAGAGACGCTATTGGCAACCATGGGTTGATCATGGCATCGCTCCGCATCAAAGACTAAAAGAAAATTCCATACGTTAAAGTATTCCTTGCAGACATTGCATCTGCGCTCATCCAAAGTTGAACAGGTGGTATTCCTCATCCAAAGTTGAACAGGTGGTATTCCTCACATCGACTTTTGTCAGGCGACACACGTTTGGGGACCATTTGGATGATGTTCAATGGCAGATAATATGACATATAGCAGTGGGGGAAACTTATTCCACTGAAAAATCAGCGGTTTTCTGTTTGGATGATCTGTTTGAGTACGTTTGTAAAAAAGAGTCTCTTTAAGAATCAAAAATCCCTTTTCTGAATCACGGCGGTGTTCATTTGACATTTTAAAGTGGTCGTACAATTACTTCGTGTATACTATGGCATGCGGCTGTACAGAAGGAATGTGCGACTTGGGTCATGACGTCATACCTGTGATATCATCCGGTGTTAGTATATATATGGCCTAAACAGATCCGTGAGCTATATTGGCGTTTCTTGAAGATTACTACGACTGCTATCAAAACGATTCTTTACATAATGCGCCCATATATTTGTTCATAAACTGTGGTGATACCGAATGATATTGTTTTGTTAAAGCCTTTAGCATGCCTCACGGTTTTGTTTCTATCCTGCAGATCTCGCTGTCCATGATGTGGGATGAATTAAGCCTGACCTCGATCATATCATTCCCCTTATTTCGCCAACAGGTTAGGTGCAGGACTAAAGAGTTTTTGCGCCAAAATGGTAGCGTGAAAGGCTGCTTGAAATATATCCAGTTCAGGATTGTGTACCTGCAGTGGAGGCGGTAATTAATTGGGAGGTTTAAAATAAGTCCCGTTGACGGCAGACATGCATCGAAACGCCTGGCGCGAGCGTACATGTATGTTGTGGCAAGTTTAGCTAAGTTTCCAAGACCTTCTTGGTTGCAGCGGCTGTGTAAAGGGATCATAGTTTTTTTAGCTTCTTCCATCGTGTTTCTTGTTTATATACCCTTCTGTAGCTTTGCAAGTGCTTTCGTTGATTATATGGCGGTAAGTATTTGCGAAGCTTCCTGATACAGAACTTTATGATGGCCTTTGCACTGATCAGCACCATTGTAGCCACTGTGATAGAAATGTTAGTATGAACACACTTCCCTCCCAAGGACAGGGTTCTGACTGACAGTATGAGACATGTCTGTAATCCAACCACCGTGATTGGTTAAGATTCTAAAGTCAAAACTTTAGAATGAAGGTTTTCGATAACTCCATCCCAGAGACCAATTAATTTCTAGAAAAAGAAAACAAAAAACAAACCAATGTATACCGGTACAATGTTACATTGTACTTATGTTGAACTGCAGCCCGTATCTGCACGAAGCTTTTTGTGGTAGTAACAAACGTATGCGCAGGCATGTAACTTAATTAGTGTACGATAGAAAGGTATTGAGACATTTCTGTTATATTTCGCATTCTTACACATGTCTGTGCCAACATAACAAGACAAAACATTATTTTACTTTGTAAATATATGCATTTATTAACTCAACTCTGAGCACATTTTCATACGACGCTAAAAGCTTCTAGAAAAGATTTTATTGACCGTGTTATAGAATGCTACCCCCGTCAATAAATATATGGGACCATTGTATCTCGAAATACATCAAGAGTAAAAGTGTCCTTTAGCGAGGAAAAACAGTGATTATTCCAGTGTTGATTAATATGTTCGATTCCCGACTTGAAGCCTGTCCATCTTCAGGAGATTCGATATATTGGGTTTCTGAATCTACTGATGCGTCGAGTGAAAACCTGCATTGTATCGGTGGGTCGCATGCAAATTTAAACAAAACACCATTTGCCCAACTTCACGCCAAAAAGATATGGGAATTCTGCATACAACATTACAAACATGCTTGTAATGTAAGAAATGTATTGGTCCAGGAAAATGAAATTAATTATCTCAATAACCATACAGGGATTGTCAGTTTCAGTCTTCAGACTCACGACTTTTTCTACACGGTGGCCCTAGGTTGTTGAAAGTAGCTAATACCACGGTCTTACCCGGGGTCTTACATTGTACCACGGTTGAGTTCGCTTACGATTGAAAGCGGGGACGACATACTTATTACACACAGAACCGCTATAAATGTATGTAGAGATGTTTGACGTTTTTAACATTACAACCATATTTACAGCCATATTAACTTAATCCAACAGCGGGCCAGTAAAATTGTTTGAGGAGACCGTGGCTAGTCACTCTTAAACATTAAGTGGCTACAGTGAAGACTGAGTGACCAATAACAGAAAGAGGCACCGGGGCCCTTGAATGGAAGCGCTTATTAAGAAGACCACGACAGAATGAAAAACGATGTACATATGCTGATGCTTGCAGTTTGCCATTTACATTTGTCACTAATTCCACATGCATGCACATCTAAATCGAAATTGTCTCACTCCATAGATCGGTAAGCAGACTTCTTTTGTTGCTATTTATTCCATGTACTTATGATAGAATGCGTTCAATTAATAAAAGAAACAAAAATATGCACTGACTTTGTTTTGCTTTGCGCCATCAGAAGATGACCTCTGGTATAATTGCCACCTCACTAGGATTGGATTCCAGAGGTACGCCCCGAGAATGGCACACACTCCCAATTAAGACTCATTTTCCATCCAGGATTTCAGGATTTAACTTTGCAATCCACCAGTGCATCTGGATGCCGTAGGTGCAGATGCATATTATATATACGTCACTGAAAGTTTAAAAACACCAGATGCAAGTTTCTATAACAGTGAAACCTTATATGTCACCCGTAAAAACGTTTCTGTAGCCATGTTATGTTCCATCTCAAACCTACACATACTCGCGTCCGCTCGGGGTGCGGGCCAAGCTTAGGTTCGATCCCCGACAGCGTCACACCAAAAACGTAAAAACTGGGAGGTTTGCGCATCTCAGCTTGGCGCTTGGCATTAATGAGTTAGGCAACCAACTGGGCGGCTCGGAGTCAGTATAAATGGTCTGAATGATTCCTTTCTGCTCACCTATGGCGGAATTGAATCGGTGGCTTGGCACCCAAAAACTGTTGGGCGTAGATCGTTCGGCCCAAACAAGACAGGTCCACATTAACTCACACGCATACACCTGCATACATCACCGAATCCAACTTGCAGTCGGTGATATGACTATGAGTGGTTGAAAGCCGACTATAAGCCTGATTCATCCCCCCCCCTTATATCTCCTGCAATGGCCGATTTAGGCAATATATTACTAGTAAACATTAATAGGAAGTCATATATGTGGAGCCTAATATCAATATCACCGTTGATTATGAGTTATCATGAAATTTCAAAGTCAAGGTCATTCACGTTTCAAAGTCATACTTTGTGAAGGAGCCGAGTTAAGCCGTATGTTGCTAAGCAAATCTAATAATTAAAGACTAATGACGAACCATATATGGGGAGCCCAGTTATACTATCAGATTTGACCTTCACGGACCGTAAAAGGTCAAAATAAAGGGAACTTAAATTTTGACATCTGTCAACCATGCATATATTTACTGGTAATATATTAATGTTGATGTGAGATCACCTAATTTGTGGGAGGGCGGAGATTTCTCGTGTCTGAGCAGTTCTTTTTGTTACTAAATAATTAATGTGAATTCGGATCACTTGCCTCCTTCAAGCAAGTGCTACTATGGCTGGGACGAATTAAATGTGAGTGCGGCTGGAGTTCTCGAAAATACTTAAGTCAGATTCCTAGCCAGTCGCACTGCTGAGATTAGTGACTCATCTATGTATTTACGAGAACTGGAATGCACGGCATCCATCTACCAGTAGGTGTTCGCGGAATTTAAATTTGGTCTTCGTTTTAAAACTCTCTCATTTTAAGTAAACGCTCTCATTGCTGCAATTAAAAGGGGATTGTGTCCTGATTTATGGTCCCCATTAACTTCGTGATGTCATGAAATCATTGAAATAGTGCTCAGTTAGATAAGGAGCACATTGTCTACAATAAGTTAGGTTATGCGCAGGTACGAAGAGCAAGATCATGTAAAGAGATCTGACCACAAATAAGTTTGGGCAGAGTATGACAAAAAAGATACATTCTCCGTTATAGAATCCTGTCCAAACTTATTCAGTATGTTCTAGTAATTGGAGTAGATAATGAATACCTGTTGTAGGGACTGACCCTTACTGTCATTCTTCGCTCTGGCCTCGTTCATCTGGAATAACATTGTAGAACTGTAAAAGGTACACAGCTGCTTTGTGACATCTGCTATAACAACCTAGATCAAGTTACATAGGCATAAACAGCCCTTCACATGATTCTGAAGGCTACACTATTATGCTACAGACCAAATAATCGATAATATAGGATAAATAAGAGGTCCATGGATCTTCGTGATCTGGTTGGTTACAGAAGTAGGCATCGCGGTTGAAAATATTAAATAAATGGTCCGTCGCTTCTTGTCCTTTTCAATACAATGTTTCCTGTACAGCATGCATTATTGGCCTCATATCTGTAAGAATAGCGTTTAGTTTGAAATTTTGTGTTACCGTACAGAGACCGAAAGAGAATATCACTAAAAATTTGAAAATGAAAATGTAATCCCCCTTTTGTTCTGATACGGTCTATCGTGGGGAAATCCTGGAAAGTCGAAATGTGGTGTATGGTCCCCAATGTTAACAAAAATGAAAGGGCGTTCTGCAATACAATGTATTTCCAGGACAAAGGACTTACCTCCATCCGCAATTCTCGCATTTTCTCAGCCAGCTTGCTTGTCTCTTCTTTCTGCTGGAATAGTAACACGGTAGTCAAAAAAATCGGAGCAAGTTTCGTAAATATTTGTATCTTTTATTGCAAGTTATCATACTTGCTAATAAAAGTTGCTCGGATTATAGTCACTTTTAAAACTACACAGTAAATATTCTATAGCAAATAATGTATAGTTCCATCAGTACCAATGCTTAGATCATACTCAGCCTAGCGTCCGATACAGGACAAAGTCGATATAATATATTAAGTATCAAGCAATGATTAGTTAGCCAATGCATCATAACAAGACAAAGTCTGAATGAATGGCTTAAGCCGTCCCAATAGCGTAGAGTTGTGTTGCCTTAACGCTTGGTAGGTGATTCTTGTGCTGTGTATACTTAGCAAAGAGGAATGCTTTGAACTATGGGCCAGTTTCTGGAAATATCTAACGTCCACTAGTGATCTAAAGGAAGGGAAAGACAATGGTTGCCAATGTCTTTAGTGAACTAAAGTCCGTTTCTAGACTTGAGATTTTCGATAACTTGCTCCGGTCTCACTCTTAAGGCCATATATGACAAATGCATATACATGGTAAATATGCAGCCTGGATGTAACAGTGTAGTAGCACATTGTAGCAAGCGCTGGCAGGCTTTTAATAGAAACATGGAATTAATAGAAATGACTTCCAGACTTTGTTTAAATTCTCTATAGTCACTATATATTCTCTAAAACTGAGTCTTTCATAAATGTAAATTCTTTACTTCAATTCCTGTTTCTTACATTGTCTAATGCATACCGCTACATAAAAGTAATGCAGCGAACTACTGGTGAGTTTCACAGACAGAAACGTACCTCTTCTGCTGCATGACGCCTTTGTTCCACAGCATAGTTTGTTGCTCTATTTTGTTGCTGGAATAAAGCACAAGGCTTGTTCATACCCTGCATACATACCAGTACATGTATGTACAGAAACTACATGGCTGAAGTAGCACATGTTTTTTTACCCGTCATGATAGCCAATGCAGTTAATAAGTATCTATGGAGATTTTTATGGTCTTTTTATTGCAAATGCTTAGATTTTGCCAGATAGAGCAAATAAGGTAGTCCTTTTATTTCAACAGCTTAGATTATACTAACCTGCGATACATATTATCCGATATTATACATATAGCAAACACATGGACGACCAAGCCAAAAGAAGGATGGCCTACTCAATACACGAAAAACAACAAAAAATCCGAATAAAATAGCAGAATAAAGAATTACAGCCTTATCTATAAAAGATCAAAACAATCAACATGTGGTATATGCATTTAGCAATAGAATACGTTATCAACTGTCAACGTGTCAAGTATTCACATATAAAATAAGTTAAGACTATTTTAAACAAGAACGAGCTTCAAGTGGTAGTTTAATTCCCCAAAAGTGTAAACCTGGTACTTTTTGATAATTCTGGATTTCAGTCAAATATATGAATCCAATGTGATATCAACACCATTATGATATCTCATTATCAGTCAGGGAGCTTAATATATTTAGTAATCTTACTGGCGGGCAGTAATTTTAGGTATGGGCTACCATCAGTCAGCAACGACAGTACCAGTAACCAGTAATTCTATGTGTTTTACGACTTGGTTTCTTTTCCAATATTTAGCCAGCACATTACAGATCACCCTCTAATTATATGACAGAATAAGCAATCCCTCCTGCCAGGGAACCCAACCCATGATGTTGCTACCAATGCTGTCAATTTGTGGCCAGGTGTTAATAGGCCCCCTGTGGTTAAAGGCACCAGCCTCATCCCCAGCAATTTTGCCAGGCATGTGGGCAATTTTCTGAGGCAGCCAAGTATCCCCTTTTCCCCTTCATTCCCATTTAGTCGTTATCTTTACTTTCTCGTTCGTTACCTCTGTTTCTACAGTACCCCTCAAATCAGGTATTAAGTTACTAACCTGTGGTAATGGTGAGTAGTGCTGTCCCCTGGCGGCCTCTGCTGGCAGTATATGCACATTACTATAAGTAATGTTTATTACTATATAGGTGTAATCTTATAATCTTCAAGTGGGAATTGCTACTGGAATCTGGTAATGCTACTAATATAGTAAGCTCCCTAACTGATTATAGTCATTTCAAAACATTATGTTTGTATCCTTTAATGTTTTAGAGTTAATTGTTGGTGCAGTTCCACATATCTACTACCTCCTGCAGTATCTGTCGCCTCTGCTCAGGAAGCTCTTCGTGGTCCTAGAATAAAATTACAGCGGTGAAAAATCTGAATGCATCACAGAAACTTAAAGGCTACAAATATACCATTTGCTACACACGGCATTGTGGCTATTATTCAGATATTTTAATAAATGCCAGCAAAGAAAATTACAGTCCTGTTATTGCTGGTTTTAAGATCATAGTCATCTGTCATACAACACGCTTGCAATGTAATGCTATAGTAAGACATAACGTATGTCCTATCACATTGCAGATAATTTGGGGTGTGTTTTTTACACAGATATATCTTCATCCTGACCTGAAGGCGTTTAACACAACAGGCGTTAAAGATGGGCCTAACATTTCTCCCTGGGCAAACAGCAAAAGGACCAGGCCACAAAGGCACTGTTTGTGTTTAAATTTCACCCCCTCTTATAGTCAAGACCACACTGTGGGTGATGAAAAGGTTGCAGTTGTATCTTCTCACCCCTTTAACCTCAAGTAGGGGGGAATTGGGCGACCGCGTTTCTCGGCCAATTACAAAATAAAAGAATCGTATGGAGACTGGTGTGGCGTAGAAATTAAACATGGGCTCCTGTATGCCAGCTTATTGTGTCTCTTTATCTATGGTAAGAGAGGTATTCCCACATTAAAAACTGTTTAAATTAATTCAACTGGACTTTGTATTCGGTAGCAAATAAAAATCTCTGTTATATTTTATTTGTAGTTCTACTAAAAGTGAAAAGTGCCCCCTCAACAGAAAGTTGAGACTTCCTAAATATATTTAAACTAAATTCCCCTGTTCTGCCGAAACTACTGCTATGTTGTAGTGGTTTTTGTCATACCTGGTGAAAACACAATGAGGTTGACCCTGGATGTATTTGTTTCCAGCTACAGTTGTCAGTGAATGATATAACATTTCGAGTACCCCACATTGTAGTAGGTGCTCAGTAATATTCTTAAAGTAGTGACCAGGTTTGAAATGTACTTGAAACAAATCAACAGTTTATTGTGCTGGGAAATTATATATTATTGGGAACATATAATATATTTTTTGTACGTTTGTAGATTCTTCCGCTAGAAATAATGGTATTTGCTTTGGTTACATAGTCTGGTTATATTTCTGCTTAATATAATGTCTTGGCTAGAATGTTGCGAGGCATGTACCCTTTTAATAAATAAATTTAAAAAATCTTATTCTTAAACTAACCATTGTATAGTTTCTATACAGTCTACCAAAACCACACATTCGACCACAATGCTTTACTGTCAGAGTAAACTGGTCAAAAGCATTTTGCATTGGTCAAAGGTAAATTTACTGATATAATTCAGTCGTGGAAGAACAATACTGATATATACTATACCATACGCAGCATATTCTTTACCTTGTATTGCTTTTAAACTGCTTGTAAATATCTAACTGTTATCCTAAACAAATATATCATGGATATATTGGTTTAGGATATCAGTAATATATCACCTCGTGTGATGACCAGATGTGTGAATACAAACGTACGAGGGCTTTAGCCAACGCAGCGTTGACAATGCAATTTTCTGTTTCACAAAATGTTAAAATAAAATCAGATGAGCTAAGATAGATCATAAAATGTATTGTTTAACGTCGACATGATCAATAAAGCAAATCACATTAGTAACCAATATTAAATTATCTCGCCCATATTGTACAAGATGCGTTGGGTAATTTAGACAAAAACACAAATACAAGATTGCCAAATCAGTCTGTTCATGCTATTGCCTTTGCAAGGCGCATGAATGTTGTAGTGTGTTTTAATTCCAACCGGTTTTAAACAATGTCACAAGCATTTTTTGAAATTGTTTCACTCCGGGTCCGTTTCATATTCATAAGACAGGTGTTATTCCTTAACCAATAAAACAATGATCACCACTTTATAAAATGATCTTTGTATTACATGTTTTAGAGTGCTGTCACTTTTCATGTTATTTTCACAAGGCATTTTCCTCGTTAGAAATGTTTCTCGAAAATGGCGAGAACTACAGACCGGAAACCACGTTTTCTGACAACGATACAAAATTGTATTTACACGTGGGTTAGGTTGTCATATAGGTTACGATCTTAAAATGAAAGCATACATACTATAACTTGAATATAGGCATGATGCCGATAAATAAATAAATATAAGGGTAGTTGACAGGATGATTTTTGGATGTATATACCGCGATATTACGTTTGCATTATATTAGGCCTTAAGACATAATCGGATCTTATATGGTTAGTCTTTTTCCGACCCCAGCTCATAATATGTCAATATGCCTGCAAGCATATGCTAGAAAGTAGGAACATTTAAAATAATAAAAATGTCATCAGTGTTGTCGAAAGCAGTTCAACAACTGAAGTGGAAAAAAATTGTATTGATAATTATGCAAATATTTTTCCTAAGTGGGATATAGTTCGTATAGGAAAAGGATATGGAGTGGTTATATTATCGATAGCACTCGGCACACCTCGGCCGATTCCGGTGCATAGCCAGAGGCATTTCCGTTTTGTTACTATCGCATAATTTGCGGCATATTTTAAACTAAAAAGCTTGGCTTTTGAAAGGTGTTTGTAGTTTTTGTAGTTTGTAGTATCTATTTTCTATTTTGGCTCACATATTTCTTGCTGGGGGAATTTCAGGAACGAACTGCAATTGAAAATGTAAATTTTCTATTTTGGGACTAATGTGGCGAATACCATACATCAATACAATTTGTCATACATCGTAGAAATTTGTGCATGAAGAGACTATATTGATGCAGTTATAGGCAGGGTTTAGCTGTCTTATTCAAGGTTATTTGCATTGTATTGGAGAAATATACCAAGGACGATCGCCTATCCAATGGCAACAGACATATATTAAAAAATTCGATGACATGTGCATTTCACTGTTATAATTAACTCATTAAGAAAGTTCACTTCCCTGTCACAGTGTGAGTTGTATGCTTCAACAATGCACTCTTACAAAGGTTATATAATAATTCATATGTTGCTTCCATCCATTTCAAGCGCCACTTGCTGTTTTTTTTTAATATAGAATAATATAATAAAAATATATGGTGCGATGTGAACACAAAAGCATAACACAATGTAGCACAACACAACACAGCATAACATAAGAAATACGTACCACGCAATTTAAGCATAACACTTTCCTCTATGGCATATATACCAAAGATATACCCAAAGTCCGAAACACAAACGAGATATAAATGACGAAAAATATACAAGTATTATAGTCAAGTGTAGAACATTGAAAACTATGGGTATGTATTGTATACGCACCTAATTAATCTCGAATGTCTCAAAGGCTAGCAATTAAATATGGCCAATACAGCAAATATCCCTTAATATGAAAGCGGACCTTCCTTATACATGCAGTGGTGCGTCCAGCTGTGGTGACGATAGCCGTGGTGATGGTTGGGGTGAGGGGTGTGGAGTTTGGGTAGGTGGAGGGAGTCGTCACTCATTCGACGGTTTTTACCTGGGGACGACCCATATGTGCTGCAATGGGGAACCCTCCCGTCCAATCACAATCCACCCCATCCCACCGCTAGCACACACAAACACAAGCACGCCGGCCCCATTTCTCAAAATGTTTTAATCAACTACATTCTTGTGGCTGATGGATACTGGGATCACCACCGTCTCTGTGCGAAGCATTAATTTAAAACGTCCGTGCTTGTTAAGGGATCTCTCAATTCTAATTGCCAAATCTGTCCTAGTAGCAATCAGTTTGTTCTAATTTTGTTTTAACCATTTTGTCACTGTGGCTTGTTAGCGGTTCCTCAAAAACATCAGAAAAACACGTATGCAAACGATCGCATTGCAATTCCATCATATTCTTTGTGGTTAGAGTTTTCCGACAAGAATATATCAAGGTTTTCCATTTTCAATGCAGTGTTGGTCGATCCTCCGGTCGAAATAGGATTTCTGGTTTCGATTTTCGCAAATGTCAATCCAGTACAAGTCAGACTCCAAGTGCGAGAATTGAAATAAAGTCAAAATAGAAGGAAAAAAACAGAGCCAATGAGTTTTCAGAGGGATTTGATTGTTAAATGAAACCAAGATATACGTGACGCAATTGCCATGCAAAAATCTTAGTTTCAGGCCCCAACGTGATAAGGGTAAGTCAATTCATAATTCATTGTTGTCTAATCAGCCGGATGAAAGATGTTTACTGCGTCAAAGCGCTTGTGAAAGCTATTACAAATGTTTAGCTGCAAAACTACAACTCTCTTTTATAAATTCTTATGTTATAAAAATTCTGTTGTAAAAGTGCAAAGACTTCGTAACAGATATAGCAACAAAGTTGGGTTGGCGTTTTGGTTGTTTCAGTCTTAGCTGTTTTTATTCAATTTTTACGTGTTTTTTTCATATAATCAGTTCACATCTTAAATCAGACATTATCAGCTGTTAGGTATATAATAATGAACGTTGACGAACAATCTAATCTAGTCTGTTGAGGTCTTGGGGAAAGTTCAGACACAGATTGTAGAATCGAGATGTGAAAGGTCAAAAATGCACTACTTCCTCTACCATTTTGACATTTGAGAGTTATGCGGGAATTCGTTCAAAGAAGAAAATTGATGCGAGGTTGACATCTGCGGTAAAAGTTATAGTTTCCTATCCATTCAAACGGCTCTAATATTTTTAATATTGTGTTATATGTTTGCCCGAAACGTGTGCGCTTCCGCAAACGTTACGGTGGTATTCATCTGAAATTGGCGTGTTACCAAATCTTTTCAAAGCAAGCAATTAAAATTATAATACAAAAGGTTCTTTCAGACGCCTGGTCAACGTTCCGTAAAGTGACTATGAAAAGAATGCCATTATCTGCTCATCACGGGGCAGGTGAGGGAGGTTTTTATGCAGCCGTTGCATTGTGTTGAATTAAAAAGCACATAGATCTAATATGGAAGTAGTCAGTTGAGTTCGTATGCAGAAGTATAAGGGACCGCCCAAATGAAAAGGCCTTCGTTTGAAAGAAAACTGCAACAGTGACGCATAAGAGCAGTTTCATTCAATGAAGAGCTTTTACACAAATCACGGTGGAAACTTGTATGGCAGCTACAGGGAATTATTTTGACTGAACATTGCTTATTGAAATGCTAGTTTAAAGTAACAGCAAGTAGAAACCTCTTCCTGGTGTTAATTCCCACGCTTTGTGTGTAATGGAGCCAGTCTGAGCATGTAAAAAGCTAGCATAGAAGACACGATTCAGGTATTGGACATGTTTATATACACTATCGCCCAAAATAGTTGCCACACACCTGCTGTGATAAATGTACAAATAATGAATTTAGAATAGAAAGGTTGGTCACCAATCAGTAGTTGTCTGGTCAAACAACTCAAACAACTCAAATTTTGTACTACACAGCTGAATTTTCAGTGCGAGAGATTTCAGAAAATAAAAATACCAAATGGTGTATGGATATGACAACTATTTTGGCCAACATTGTATACTTAACTGAACTTTGCCTGGCAAGCTTACAAAGAAGTGTAATATATATGTTGAGACACGTCGCCTTTTGAGAATTATGAGCAAGCGTTTTGCTGTAGCGAAGATACTGCGTCTTCAACCGTGAATCTACGTGACTGGGTTTTACACATTGGGAATAAACAAAAAAAAGTTACTGTACACACTGTTACCACTTTGCCCCTCTGGCGAAGGGTGTCACGATAAAGATTCCCCCGTCGTCAGTTCCGACACAGTTGGCAAAACAGGCATACAGACACAGAGATGACTACTCATTCCTTATGCATGTGTATTCGTTGGGTTTGGGTGTTGGGTTTTTATTGCGGGAGCATTTTATAGTGACGTAATGCTGTTCGTTCATGCATCCTAACCACGAATAGTCATTTTACTATATTTATATCTGACACGACACCCGGGGCTATAAATGGCTGACATTCACAACCGGTGTTAAGTAACGTTTATCGTATCTCATTTTACAAATAAGTACAGTCAAACCCGCCTTTAAGACCACCTGCGAAATAGGGACAACCTGGGAATTAAGGACAGCTACTTCAGTCCGTAGGCCTAATCAGTACATAGAAATGGACCTGAGAAATACGACCACCTCAGAATTGAGGACAGTTTTTCACAGTCCCTTGCATGCTTGGGTGTCCCTAATTCCCAGATTCCACTGTATTTGAAAATTATCACAAGTAAACATTTGCAGTTCAATTTAGATCTATATATACCAAAGTCCATGCCGCTATATGAGTGATTGTATGTCCAATATTAAATTTTGGGAATGTGAAGTGAGCATTTATTTCATTAAAAACCTGAGAAGATGTGCAAATCTTATGAATATTTAATCGAGACGTTGAAATTTCAAAATCTACGCATATTACAATAAATAAAAGTAGAATAAGTGTGAAATCGAAGTATAATGCATTTCAATAATTCGTAGCGATATGATGTTAGACAAACACGATCGTTACTGCTACAAGACTAGTCCCTTGTGGATGCTACCACTGCGACCTATAGATCGTGATTGTGGCCACCACAAAAAAAAACTAGAAAACAGAATTTGCAGGCAAATTCAAGATTTGCATGCCAGTTTTGAAAAAAAAAGAGAGAAGAAAGCACAAACTTATATATGTAGGTTGTTCGCGAAGTTGCACATACCCTACTCCAGGGGGTTGAAATTG
>JAAUYG010109947.1_pt1 | contig 15057 bp, 5 predicted proteins | sample 7278091 | NCBI WGS metagenome assembly JAAUYG01 (sample SAMN14350201, study PRJNA611818) | marine sediment metagenome | isolation source: surface marine sediment (0.6m) | place: French Polynesia: Moorea | collected 2018-08 | reverse complement strand
CCTTGGGGCCAACATGGAAAAAACCGGCCGGCCCGTTATTGTGGCTTTATAAACCCGGAACTTTATATCGGGTTTGGGGGGGCAAAACCCCCAGGCCCCCCCCCCCCCCAGCTGTTTAATGAAAGATGGAGGGTGACCCCATCCCCTGTGGGGGAGAGGGGCACTTTTTATACTTAGGTACTGTGCCTTGTAATGGAAGCTTTGGGGTCATGCTTCTCTTATTTGTGACCATGTTGTGAATAAATTCTCGTTCATTATTGGCTACATTTAATAACTTGTCCCTTACTATTTTTTCCCCCTCTGTTGGAATTCACCACCACCTCCTCTCTCTCGCCCCGGGAGTGAAAAACTCACGTGAAAAACAGGAATGTGAGAAACTATCTTCCGTAAAATAAATAGGCTATCCGATAACAAGGACTGTCGTGTGTTGCGACGTCTATGACACTATCACTATGACGTGTTCTCGCGTTTGTCACGCCCCGCCGTCCATCTTCCTTAATGTAAATCCCCAAAGTGCCTTCCTATGTATGTGTTACCCTTTCCTTGGCCGTTGTACCGTCCCGAAATAAAGGAGATTGGAAATTGCAACGGATGGGGTCGGAGAAAGCAATGACCGCATGACAAAGCTGCCACTGGGAATATAGCTGTCCATTGTCACCGACTGATGTCCAGTCTACATTGTGTATTTCGGGTGACAATGGTATTTGCAACCCTAAGGCACAATTTTAATTTAATGAATCTGGTCCAGGTTGCGTGAGAACGTGTCATAATCAATGTAAACACACGAGTATTTCGGTTTGAGGTTTGGCTATGGTCACTGAAGGAGGATGTCATTAAAAGCGTTTAGGATGCCTGTATACCACAATTCATAATTAAATCAGCATAAACTAAGCTATAAATTCTAGATCTCTTACAACATATATGGGCTGTGAAGAATATGGGATAGTTCAAGAACTAATCTCATATACAATATGCATGTGGACACCTTTATTTATTTTTTTGATTTTGTAATTGTTCAAGTGCATATTTGTGCTGCCAACTAATTATAAAAGCTGTTACATATGGCATGCATTCTGCCATTTTTCTTGCCGCTTGGCCCAAAGTTAGGACGGGATTTTAGGATATTTTATTTGGATTAACACGTCTCCAAACAAAAGACATATAATGTCAATTTCCAAACAATCACTGCAGTGTAATGTGTTAGGTCCCTCGTGAGTCCATCAGATTGTAACTGGAAGTTTTATTAAATTGAAAATTACTAGGTGCTAAGAAATTTCCCAGAAATCGTATCCACCCAAAGGAGACCTAATACTTAACAATGCCTATATGCCGTATACCTTATTAGCCCCAATAATGCAGCGTAAGTTGGAATCCCGCTCTTTATCTACGACTTAAAGTCAAATTGAGCCGTCTGATGCAACCTGATTTATAACAATTTCTTTCCTTTCCCCGGTATCTTTCAGTTCCTGCAATTGTCCAATCGGAAGTGTTTGTTCCGACACGCCCCACTCGATGGAGCCACTCTCGTCCATGCATGGCTTTCCGTTCATCAAGTATGAGTTTCAGTGCGTGAGCGAAGACTGGGGCTCGCCCGATAGCTTCCGGAAACGCTTCTTCCCCTTCCTCCGGAAGTAAGCGGAGACTCGGTCATGTCGTCAACTTGGAATAACAGTGTCAGCGGATATTCAGCCCCCGTCAGAGATTCAGCAAAGCTTTCTGTGTTAGTCGAACGCTTGGGTGACTTTTTCCGTGGATCGAGCCACGCGTCAGGCAACGTGGTATCCTATTGACAAACTTCAACAACATAAATAGAGCAAGACATTGTCCCCGTGTAAATCATGGAAAATGACAGATTCAGATCTGTTTGCTAAGCTTTTTGCTATTTGCTAAGTTAACTATTTCCCAAACAGTTCTCAAGTTTGAACATCAAGTTTGAGTGAATTGAACTACCCTGAGTTTTACGCAACGGCGCGTCTGTTTCAAACTATCTGTTGAACTTCTACACGTAACAACAATTTCTACACGTAACTACAATTTCCATACGTAACTACAATGAAGAGACCCCCTCCCCGCTTCAGCATGGCCAGTGACTTTCCGCAACGTTGTAAACGCTTTCATTCTTGATTTTTTTTCTCCTGAGTCACGAGGTTGTAGCATGCTTAACTTGCCACTGAAAGACCGGCAAGGCTGTCTTTCCTTTGTGAGTCCCTTTGAGTATTTTTGTGAGTCATTGAGTATTTTTGTGTGCCAGGATTCTTGGTCGGAGCAGATTTAAACCCACTCTATGCTGTGAAGGGACAGACTCGAGCAAGGATGTTGGTACGTGAAAATAAAAACGCAAAAGAAATTGCGAGCCTCTGTGTCTTTCATTGAATTATACATGTTGTAGCTTCTCAGTGATCTCTGTCCTCTTCACTCCATTCGGGTATGACGAAAAATTTCAAAATGCCACATGCTGTATACAGTCATTGAGGTTTTAAAACCTCTAGGACTGCTTTTTTAAATGGAGGCATGTCATGGCGCCGGCGTCTGTCAGCATCCGTCCGTAAAACCGTAAAGCGGATTAACGCCGAAAAATACACATAATTACAGATTCCTTGTCCCAAATTGTATACTCCCTGGGAGTGTCTCTACGATATGCATTAAACGAAATGTGAAAATATATAATTTTGATTTTTTTTTCATTTTTTCTTCTTTTTTTTCTGTTTTCAACGTTTAACGTGGTTGACAATGGGGAATTATAAAATGTGAAATATCTCGAAACTGGCTGGTCGTAGAGTGATACGGACCAAATTTTGGGCCTCGGGAGTTCGTATTTAGTGTATAGAGGGTGCTTTTATCGTTAAACGGTCAGTTAATAACAGTCTGGGGGTGATTAGAAGAATTTCCAATTGTATCTCATATAAGATACAACTGGAAACCTTGTATCTTGATAACTGCTGGTAGTAGGGGCAAGTACCTCGCTTATACAGAGTACTTTTGCCAGTGAAATGTTAAGGGTCATTCTGAGGTCAGGGTCATTCTGAGGTCAGTCTGTGAAATTTAGTTTTTAGACAACATTGTATCTCGAGCATATCTTGTCATAGAATGAACAAGACAAAATTTGGTGTGTAGACAGGACTTTTTGACAGTCAAATGTTCAGGCTCAATCTAAGATAATTGCCTGTTTTTGCAATTTTTTTGCCCAGCTTGTGTCTCGTAAACGGCTGGCCGTAAAGTAAAAGGGAGTGAAATTGGGTACTCGGATATACTACTAACACATATGGTGTATTTTTATCCTGTAATGTTCAATGACATTTCGGGGCTATCTGCTATCTCGAAAGTGGTTGGTCGTAGAGTAAAACGGACTATAATTTAAGACGCAATGACAATGACCTTTAACCTTCCCCAACGTCATTTTGGGGCCATTTTGTGCCATTGTCTGAGAATGGCCAGAAACTCAAAAACAGTTACCCTTGGAGCAAAACGGACTGAAACGTGGGACTGAGGAATTTAGAAAACATTTAGTATATCTTTGTGACTGGTACACTTATTGCCCTATAATGCCCTCCCAATGTCAAAATCAGGATTAGTCACCTCAGCTACATGGCTGTTAGGCATAAATATAACTCGGTCCTATCTCATAAGTTGTCAAGCACAACGTCAATGCCCCTGGACCTATTGTTACAGGTTTCATCATGGTAGAGTCTGTACAGATAGGTGGGGACGTTTTAACATTTCCACTATGTTTTTGAAAATTTAAATTTTACATTTTACGCAATCGGAAAATGGAATGTTGGAAGAATCTGGAGAACAGGACATCGAAGAATGAATTTAGGGCATTAGTAGAAATGACCGACGTTTGAATTTCTAGTCTCCCATGGTCATTTTGCGATCATTCGTTGCGCTTGTGAAATTCCGAAAATCAAGATTTTGAAAACACTACTCCTGTCACGGCTGAGAGTTTTTGCAGCCAACCTTCTTACAGGCCTCCATATCTGTCACTGGTTCTTCCCATAAAGGTTAGAGGTTTTTTTTTCTCTTTTTGTTATCAAGGAACAGAGCTGGTTGTAAAGCAAGCACAAACAACATTTTATGCTAGCTCTCCTGTACAGGGCTTCAGTGTGTAGTTTGCACCACCTAGGCCACTTTCACGTCGTTGACCGTTCAAGGTCATGTCAGCTGAAGGTCGTATACAGCATGCCTCACAAAAAGGGCTGGCCGTAAAATGGAATAGACAGCATTTTCGGCCCGTTTCGCCAACACCTGGCAACAGAGCGAAAGCGTAAATCCTTTGTATAAGACATCACCATAGATAGTATTACTCCTCTGTTAGAAGCACGAGATGATATCGAGCAGAGAGATGAAATATGGACCAAGGGGCCAACGATTCCAGCAGCCTCGTTGACGAAAGCAGTATAGCAACTGGCATCCTCAATGACAATATATGTTTTTCTTTGATGGAAAGGGACCAAGTTCGAATCGCATTCGAGCCTCTTTCTTTGCCCCCACCCCCACCCAAGTTTTCGTGATCGACTTACATGAAAAATGAACCCGCGGCTCACTCTCCCGTAGTGCTTCTGCATGCAACACGTTTCTGAGACTTTTGTAAAACTGTCCGCTCTAGGCATGCCTTTCATTGAAATCAGTGGCCTTAACAGCGACAGAAAACAAAGCATGCCTTTCATGGTAACCACTGCACTGCACTGGCCTCAAAGACCCTACACGGACTCTGTGTGCTATAGTGTCTTTGCTGGCCTTAATAGCGAAATTAAAGAACATGGCATGCCTGTCCTAGAAGCCATTGGCCTTAACAGCGAAATTAAAGAACAAGGCATGCCTGTCCTAGAAGCCATTGGCCTTAATACCGAAATTAAAGAACAAGTCATGCCTGTCCTAGAAGCCATTGGCCTTAATACCGAAATTAAAGAACAAGGCATGCCTGTCCTAGAAGCCATTGGCCTTAATAGCGAAATTAAAGAACAAGGCATGCCTGTCCTAGAAGCCATTGGCCTTAATAGCGAAGCAAAAAAGGCACACCTATCATGCCTGTCTTGGAAACGGCTGTCCATACAGCGAAATTCCCATGTTTTATCCGATTGCCCTAAAGGGTGTCTTAATTTACTACGTTTATAAATTATCAGACCAATGGCATACACAGATATCCTTAAAGACAGTGAAACGTTTATTGTTTTTGATGGTGATGTCTACTGCTGTCCTCAAGGAGAGCGTCAAGGTCCAAGTGCCTCTTGCTTTGTCTATAGATCTTTTTCCCTTTTTGGGTATAAGAAAGCATTTCGCTCATCAAAACCACAACATGAACAGTCGATTTCATTCGAACGTCAAACTTCAGCCAATCACATTGTTTACTTTACGAGGCTTCGACCAATCAGGAGCCTTCCTCATGTCCGCCTCTTTTCGTTTTCGAGTATGTTCGAAAAAAAATTAAATTTCCCCCCAAGGGTATTGGTAACGGTTTTCCGTATTGGTAACGGTTTTCCGAATCTAAGAGGCAGTTTGAATAAACAAGCTTTGTCAAATACAGAAACGAGATAGGAGAATTATACTGCTCGCGTGACATCACGTGGAAACTTTATTTTTTGTAACAAAATAGACTGCACAAAAACCCGTGTGTATAAGAGCCATTGCATGAAGATGTACATTACTCTAGGTGTGTATAGATGATATAGTCATTTTCTTTAAAAAAAAATTTCTCGCTTCTAAGAAGCCCTATGTACACTGACAACTGTGCATTAGGTGTGCAAACGAAAAGAGAAACACCGGAAGTTTAGATTGGAAGAAATCAAATGTCAGGCTCCGAGTCGCTGAAGTCAGAAAGATCGAGAACGGCAGAGAATGCCTCGTGTAGCTCAGCCTCAGCCTCCGCAAACAGCTTCTGGAGATCTTCCATCTTCCTACTGGTCGACACAGCCTCCTCCTCCAGGTTAGAACGCTGTATGCGCTGCTCAATCTTCTGCCCCATGCAGATACGTTTGGCTGTATTGGCATCCAGTGCAGGATGAATCACACTTTCCTCTGTGACGTCATCAAGCGGAAGTAGATGATTCATACGTTTTCCTGTGACGTCATCCAATGCAGGAGGTGTCATACGTTTCGCTGTGGCCTCTGGTGTAGGATAGATGCGTTTTTCTGTGATGTCTTCTAGTGCAGGATGAGTTATACGTTTTGCTGTTACGACATCCAGTGCAGGAGGAGTAACAGGTTTCGCTGTGGCCTCTAGTGCAGGAAGCGTACGCTTTTCTGCGATGTCATCTATTGCAAGATGAGTCATATGTTGAGTGGTGACATCTAGTGCAGGATGAGTCATCCGTTTTTCTGTTACGTCATCCAATACAGAATGAGTCATGAGATTCTCTGTAACATCATGCAGTGGAGGATGAGTCATTGCATCGTCCGCCGGGACAGGAACGGATGTTTTACAAGGTTTAGTCTTGGGCTCAGGTTCTGCAGTGCAGACTTTGATGTGGTTGGGTAAGAGTGACCCTGTTTGCGGTAGCTCTAGGTTGTTGTTGTTATTAGTAGCGACAGGACGCTTATTAGGGAGATCCGGAGATGAAAGTTCCGGTCGCACTCCTTTCTGTTGCAACTCAGCCGCAATCTCGGACATGTCCCACAGGTCTTCCTCGTATGACTGGCGGGGGGCTCTGTCCGGGGGGATGTTCAGGATGGTTGCACGCTTTCGTTTCATCTCCAGCATCGACACCGGGGTCTGGGTGCCGGTGTGGGCGGAGACATTCGTGGCGCTCTCCACAGGGGTGGTGGTCGTGGTTGGTAGGTTTCTAGACAGGATGCTTCCGTCCAATCTCCACGGATCTTCACTGCTGGTTTGATCCTGATCCTTCGGGACCATGGTATCCAGAGACTGAGTGGATTGTCCGGATCCAGAGTCCCATTGACTGCTGTCGTCACAGTCGTAGCTGGCCTGGGACTCTGGCGGAGTATTCTGTTCCTGCTGCTGCTGTGGCTCGGCTGGTAGTACACTGACTGGTCCGCTCTGGTCGTGGGGTGTACGATCTCTATAGGGCATCACGGCCGGTGATTCTCGCTCTCCTGTAGCCTTAATCTCACCTTGTAGAGGACTGCATGTCGCAGAGATGTCTGTAGTCTGTGGAGGGATGTACTTAGCCGGTGTAGATGTGTCTGGAGCTTGTGGAGGGATGTATTTAGCCGGTGTAGCTGTGTCTGCAGCCAGTGGGGGGATGTATTTAGCCGGTGTAGATGTGTCTGCAGTCTGTGGGGGGATGTAGTCAACCGGTGTTCTAGAGATGTCTGCACCCTGTGTAGGTGAGTCTGTAGTCTGTGTGAGGGTGTGTGAATGTTCCTGAGCACACTGAGCAGCCTGGGCTTGGCTGTAGCTGCAGGTATCAGTCGTTAACGTCGATGTGGCACTTTGCTCTTGATTGGATTTCACATTGTCGGAAATTACTGGACCATTCTGTGCGGGGGCAGACACAAGATCTGATTGGCTATACAATGACATGCGATCTGGTCGGCTCGGGGGCAGATTTGCATACAGTATGGACGAATCCAGAGCCGGGGAACTGCTGTACTGGGGCAGTGAATCCAGTGACGTCTGATTGGCTGTGGACCAACCATGTGGTTCGCTGTGGGTCTCTTTAAGAGTGGCTGTGAACTGGTCGCTGGAGAAAAGGCGGGGTTCCTGGCTGCCGCAGGTGGCCCTGTTAGAAGGGTTCTCAATTTCTCTGGACTCCTGGCAGCTGTGGGAGGGGACGATACTCATATAGCCAGAGGTGTCAGCTCCAAAACCAGAATCTGGAAGCTCGTACAGCCCGACATCTTGCATGTTTTCATACAAAGCACCGCCCGCTTCCTCTGTGGGGGCACGGAAGGGGGGCACGGGGGAACGGGGGATGGTAGGGAGAAGGAAGAAAGAGGCAAAGAAAAAAAGAAACAAAATTAACAAATTTGAAAACATGCCGCAGTAACTGTGGACAAGCGTCAGTCATTCTACAGTGATTTTTGAAACTTTGAAAAAAAAAAACCTAAAAACTTCTCAGCGCTTTTTAAAAGTGAAAAGAAAACGTGATAGCAGGAAAAAGGTGAAAGGGAAAGTCGCACAAAGAAGAAGGGAATCAGACACACAAAGTTGGGCCAATTATAAATAATGAGACTAACAAAGACAGCGAAAAATAAACCCATTGGAGATATTGCTGAAAACTCGAATCTGACTACGCTAACAATCACGTCCCAGCATTTCTAAAGAAATCCGCAGTTTGTCGGAGAGTGCATGTCGGTTATACCGGAAATAGAGTCGGCGACACGTCACCCCCATTATGGCCTAATTACCTTTCTCATTGGCCGGTTTTTTTGTGCCGTCGTCTCTAAGCCGCTGATTTGGAGGTACGGCAGGAAGTAGATAGTCTGACTCCATGGCAACGCCCGGTAGGCGGTGTACTATGCGCCCGCTCCTCCTGGCGACATCCTCATCAACAGTGGGTCGGATCTCTCTCAGTCCGCGGTCAAACTTGTCTATCTTCCGGTTCAGCCTCTGACCCATATCTCCACTGTAGGTAGGGAGGTCAACAGATGCCTACACTGTTAAAATATCTTTCTGCGATGAAAGATGGTTCTGCCTATATTGACTCTTAAATGCTAGGGCCGCTCCACACGTTACTACTGCCACATTTGTATTAGGTCACGCACTGCTAATTTCCTTTGAAATAGACGTCCAAGTGCTTGACCCAAATGACCTTAGACAGGATTACGCTTTATAGGTATATGCAGCAGTTGCATCTGTTTTGCTCTACGATTACCGGTTTTAGAGATACCGGCTGATTTTATAGCAAATGCACCGGTTTCCAAAGTTTCATTTCCAAAAGACACACAAATATCCAGATGTAATTTTAAAATGAAAATTTGAAATTTTAGAAAATAAAGTCAAGCAGAGCCAAAAGCAAAACAAATTAACCTGGACGAAACATCTCATGTTAAACTATGTTGTCGTTCAATGATAATGAGCATAATGGTCCTCTATACTCTACTACTACTACTACTACTACTACTACTACTACTACTACTACTACTACTACTACTACTACTACTACTACCACTACTACTACTACTACTACCACTACTACTACTGCAACTGCTACTGCTACTACTGCTACTGCTGCTCCTGCTACTGTAGCTGCTGCTGCTACTGCTACGGCTGCTACTGCTACTGCTACTACTGCTACTACTGCTGCTGCTACTGCTATTAGTACTGCTACTGCTGCTGCTGCTACTACTACTACTACTACTACTAGTACTATTACTAGTACTACTACTACCACCACTATTACTACTACTACTACTACTACTACTACTACTACTACTACTACTACTACTACTACTACTTATACTGCTACGTTACTGCTACTCCTACTACCACCACCCCCACCACCACCACCCCCACCACAACCACTGCTACTACTACTACTACTACTACTACTACTACTACTACTGCTGCTGCTGCTGCTGCTACTGCTACTATTTCTACTACTACTACTACTACTACTACTACTACTACTACTACTACTACTATTATTATTATTACTCCTACTACTACTACTACTACTACTACTACTACTACTACTACTACTACTACTACTACTACTACTACTACTACTACTACTTTATGTTGTCAACTGTCAGATTATTTCTGTTCCATTCTCGGCCCCTTAAAGCGAAACTTAGGAACATGTGCGACCTCCAATGGCCGTGATTCGTTTTACAACTTGTCTGTAAAGAAACCCTTATGAAATTACTAAAATTAATGTGAAAAGAGAAAATGAAGTTACTAAATGTGAAAAGAAAAAAGGTGTGTGACAAACGCAATAGTATCAAAAGGTACACAGAAATTGACAGTACGTGACCATCTTTCACTAAAGAATACATCAATTCTTTCACAATGAGCACAATAGGGGGTAGTTAGTCGGTTCGTTAGTTGATTAGATGCCAAATATTGGTTAATACAGAGATGGAAGAAGAAACAATTATGAAGAAAGGTTCAATAAATGTACGCTGAAGATTCGTTTTTTTTTTTTTGTTTTTTTTTTGCAAATGAGTCTAAAACTTCTAAGGTGTTCGGAAAAAGTACTTTGCTGTCATTTAGCTTGAAAACAACAATATAAATTATATCAAGACCATATAAACATGCAAAGACAAGTTGATTGGACTAAACTAAACCGATTTATCACAAAACAGTCATTAGGCGCTTTGAAAATGTGATATCGTGCTTCGACTCAGCTCCCATATTGATCTTGTCCGCCTGAAGGTCAAAGGTCAATTGTAGAGCTAACCGGAAAAATTGGCTCTTCTAGCAATTTTCACAGGTTAAAAATCCTTCCGCGGCCATGCTTCCCACCAAGAGCACAGCTAAGGTCATACTAGTATTTTCTCTAGGGAACATAACAGTAAATATGAATATTTTCTCTGCCGTTTTTGAACTACCATAGGGTTGTTTTAAAATCGACATTGTGCTCGTATTCACACTAAGCTTATTAAGTGTCTGCCCAGTCTATTCCTCACACAGCATGGAGATATGAAGTTATCAGATGCTGAACATGGCGGCAGTGAAGCGACGCATAAGGTTATACTCTAGGCCACAGACTTTTAGATTATTGGTAATTCCAATGAATGTGGATCACATCTGTTTTTGCTGCTTTATAAAAGCTGAAGGGAGTTTAATAGTTAGTATACCAATACAATTGTTGGACATTTCCCATTCGCCATATGAGTCATTCTGCTCTCAGCTGAGCTGCATAGAAAATCTGAGAAAACGGGGACACAAGAATTATACCAGAGACGGCTATGGACCGGCATAAAAGGATGGTAAGCAACATACTTTGTTACTTTAATTACTAATTATCGATTACTGAATCTTCCAGCATTACCTTTAATTACTAATTATCGATTACTGAATCTTCCAGCCTTACTTTTAATTACTAATTATCGATTACTGAATCTTCCAGCCTTACCTTTAATTACTAATTATCTATTACCGAATCTTCCAGCCTTACCTGAATGTAGCAAAATAAGCACTGCGAGGGTAAGTCTTGTATCCATGACAACCGATGCTGAAACACCCGGACAGACAGGACGGTTGGGAAAGCAAACCACGTGACTCAGTCCCTTGTCTGACACTTGTCCCTTGGTTAACCAGGTGTTACAGTTTTAACTCAGTTCGAAACTACCATTATTGCGATAATTTAAAATTATGTTCAACTGTTATGAATTTGCTTCCAAGCGCTCTGTCGTATGGAAATTTTGTGTTTCTTGTCTAACTTTCGCAGCCCATCCTTTCCCACACGCTGAGTCCCCGGGACGGCGTTTTCACCTGTGCGGGTTACTGTGCGACTCCGCGTTTTATACTCTCGTCTGTTCCATCGCGACACAAAGAATTCGGTGCTTCTGCATGTCAGGGAATCCATTACAGGCCGGGTGGAGCTGCGGGCTGGGGGATGGGGGAGGAGAGGGGGGCTAGAGTGATGGTTGTGGGGTATACGGAGTGTGGGTGTAACTCTGCAAAGACCGGTATGTGGACGGTTAATCTTGCTGACGTTAACAGCTCACCTGGTCAGAGAAGAGTGTGTTCGAGCCGCTGTTACAACCCACGCTTTCTCTTCCAATAACCTAACACATTGATATCGGCTTGCCCGTCGCTCTCCCCTAACTCTCTCTAACCCAAAACTATGAGCCTTCCTTGACACAGACCAGAAAAATACGGAAATGAAAACGTTCGAGTGCTTTCAGGTTCTGCTGGCAACTACATGTCTCACGCTTTTGTTTTCCCCTCAGGAAGTATAAAAAATGTTACAAGAATCAATCTGACATAATACGTAAGATACAGTTTAAAGGATAGAGAGCAGTCAATATCACATTTACCCCATACCGCGCTATTTCTTATTCAGACGGGCAGTGCCTTTAAATTGAAAACTTATTAAGTTTGTCTTATGCTTTAGCCTTCAAATAATAGCTCCGATCACACCAATTGTGTATGAAGGTAATTTACCACGATATTTCCATACCCTATTTTTCTTTCTCATTCTTTTCTCTCTTTTATTACGATTTTTGCCATTTACACTAACATTGGATCTATGGTTCAATCGACAACTCTTCGGATGGTACACCCCAGATTCACTCCCCTTATTGTATGTATACTTCTAGGGAAGGTCTCTGCTCAAGGAATTGTAAAATTTCAAATTTTGGACTTTTGCCCATCATGCCAGTCAACCAATACCAGTACCTCCAAAAAACGTAGCCACAGAGAAAACGGGCAAAAAGTGGACCTTGGAGGTAAATGTCTAGTGTGTACAAGCAAGGATGTTGGTACAGGGTACTTCGGACCGTTAACTGTTCATTACCATACTGAGATCATTTGGTGAATTGCGATTTTCGGAAACCTTATCTCGAAAATGGCTGGGTGTAGAGGAATACGGGGTGTCATTTGGGCTTTGAGGACACTGGTTAAACTTATTTTAAGTACCTTTGACCTTGCAGCGTTCAATGTCATTTTGGGTCATTTGATGCCCTTATCTCAAAATGGCTGTAACTCAAAAAATAAAAATAAAACGCTTGGTCGTAGAGCAAAATGGAGTGCAATTTGGGACTGGAGAATACCACTACACCAATAGCATATATTAGGTGTACCTTTGACCTTGACTGATCAAGGTCATTAGGGTCATTCAGTGCATTCGTCTCAAAACTGCGCTGTAACTCAATAACGGTTGGCCGTATAGTGAGACGCAGTACAATTTGCGACTCTGAGACACCAATAATACATATATTGGGTACCGTTGACCTTGTTGTATGAAAGCTTATTTAGGGTCATTTGGCAGACGTATTAGGTGGAATATTGGCTGCAGAGCAAAACGGACTAAAACTTGGGACTGAAGAACACCTTACACCATATATACTATATATGGGCTGCCGTGGCTTCTCTGTCAGTACAGGCTACATTTCCGTCAGCTCTTGTGTAACCAAGTTCATTTTTGACCTTCGGATGTCGAACAGAATTAATGAATTAGTCATATGAGCCACTTGTGTACATGGCGGTTAGCCATGCACCGAATTTGGTTCTATCTGTCAAATGACCAAGCAGAGATTCAAGGCCCATGGTACTCTTGTTCAAAGTAGGGAAAAAGTTCTTACGTCGCCAATTGTCCTGCAGCTACCGGTCACACGTCCCGATCTCCTGTATTGTCCCGTCTTTTAGCATGTTGCATTGTGTGTGTCAATTTTACACATATTACACAGAATTTTGTTCGACTTTATGGGGTAAATATAACCGTCTTTGTATCCTTTCGATGTTTGAAAATCTCTCAAAATAAATGTTTAGACGAATGTCTCATGTGTTGAAAAAATGAGTTTGCAGTTATTAACTATTAATTCCCCGGGGCGTGCACCACGCGGCTGAAAGAACAATGTATAGTGACGCCCCTAATTCCGGCTTTGAGTGCATGGCACCCATTGCTTCTGATGTTCATCTGACATTGCCTGAGGGTGCTATTGATTACCGGGAAAAATGCGTACGAATTATATCTTTCATTTGAATTACTATCACTATTCTACCATTAATATCACTATATCTCCATTTTATGGGCTGAATTGTTGCATAGCAACGTATTTTGCCCATATTAAGCCACGGGCTGGTCACCCCACTTCAAGTCCTTTGCCCGTTCTGTTGTAAACGTTTGTCCATGACTGGTTAATATATACATGCCATTTATTTGGTTACAGAGGCACACAACATGAAAGCCCGAGTAGAGATCATCCCCAACCGTGGCAAACCAGAGACGGCAACATTGAGCAGTTTCGCGCAGCCATGTGACCTCAAGGTCAAATACGACTCGGCCAATCACTGGTTTGCAAACGCTAGACAATGACAATGACAATCGCTATTCGGTGCCTTGGCCAACCACATATGTGTATAAAGCTAGGAAACCAAACCTGGTCTAAAGTCTGGAACCGGGGTACAGGCATGAATTGCGACGAGTCTGACCAGTCTTTGGCTAGCCCGCACTGGTCACACCCTTGCTCAGCCGGTGCTCTCCTCATTTAATTACATACACCAAAACGCGGCATGAAATATGTACCGAAGATTTTTATTCTGAAATAATTAAATCACTACATAAGGTCATACATTATTAAACTGGGTTTTCATACCATGGGGATAAGTTTTTACTATATGCTTTGTCAGACTACATACAAGTAAGAACTCTGTCAGAATGTCGCCGCCATAATAAAAAAGAATGCGTGTCGAATTAATGCCTTTATTGAAGCGCGAGTCAATGGTGTTTCTCCGTCTTGGGTCGAGTCGACAGAGCAATACCCAGACACGGAGAGAAGGCAGTTAACTGCTTTGTCTTCTTTATAATTTACGAGCCTGCAATCTTATCAAAAGACTGGGCTGGATTTCGCAAGAGTACGTAAGCCCAAAATCGCAATCGTGTCGACCATCATGCAGCAATGATGCGGGTTCTGTGACTGGCCACCGCTGCTGTGACGTCACCAGCCCCTTTCTACATTAACGTCTAGAAGTACATATGTTTTATACAAGGTATTTGGTATATTTTCGAGATTTGGACTCCAGACTAAGTTTGCCACGTTTGAGTCCGTCCTCTTTGCTCACAGACATTATCAGAACGTGTGTTCGTGTACATCCCCTCCCCTCCGGCACACACACACTGTCTACGTAGTGGATCCCACACATGCAAAAATAATTCCCCTTGGAATGTGTTTGCAGGGACAGAATGTGATGTATAGCCTGCGTCTGCAGCACAACATTTCACTGTCTGTTCGGATGTTTCAAGGTTTCACTACTGTAATACAGTACAGACCTACATGTATTATTTTACTACCGAATACATGTCTGTTGCTTCAAACGAAACATACAAAATTCGCCTTTTTTCTAAACAGCCTTATGTTAACGTTGGAAGACTTGTTTTTTTGGTAAATGTTGTGTGCTCGATTTCCATATTAAATAATTAAATGCTTTACTGAACTAAAACATTGAGCATGCGTATTCCCACAGTACACCACAATACCGGCATTCAT
>JAAUYG010152894.1_pt1 | contig 15059 bp, 8 predicted proteins | sample 7278091 | NCBI WGS metagenome assembly JAAUYG01 (sample SAMN14350201, study PRJNA611818) | marine sediment metagenome | isolation source: surface marine sediment (0.6m) | place: French Polynesia: Moorea | collected 2018-08 | reverse complement strand
GAAACAGCCAGCTTGAAAAGTAAAAGCACCACCTCTGCCTTCTGGTGACCAGTGTCCTCTGGCATTGACCGATATATACAAGCAAGATATTAGGCAAGGTGATCAATTCAACAGGGAACAATTTGCCGGAAGGTACACTGGTCAGCCTGTGGCCAGTGCCGGATTTGCTGCACAGTCAGTGACCCCAAAGGAATTTAATGGTCACCAATGATTATTGAACAGGTAGGAGAAGAATTTTTTTTTTTTTCAGAAATTCTTAAAATATGATTGTAGAAGAAGCATGAGATGTAGATTAATATATCAGAAGATGTAGATTAATATATCAGATGCATTTCTGCTTTGAGGTTTTCTTCTGGGTATAAAATAACCCTATATTTGGAAGAAATATTCCATTTCATGGTAATTCCACCAAATTCATTCACATGATTGATGTTAGTTAATTTTGGCAATATATATATATAGAAGTCATTTATTGGTGATGAACAGCTTGAACACCAAAACATTTGGATGTGCTGTGTTTAAAATTGTAAATTTTAATCTATTTTTTGTACGGAGGAGGATGAGAAATGTTATTGCATTTGTGCGTGGGTGTGTACAGTAGGCATGATCACCAGGCGTAATATTGGTTCTATTCTAAAGCAGCATTGGTATACCAGTAATACGATACTGATAGCATGGATAGATACGCTGCAAGCAATGGCTGCAAGCATTACAAAAGAGACAAAAGATAAATCATAAAACAGATTCATGCTAAAAGATTGTGAAAGAGAATAATAGGGCAATACCAGTACATACTTCATTGTGCACAAATCATTAATATACCAGTATTAAACCATTATTCACATTTACACGTGTATGCATATCTGTACAATAGCAGTAGTACCACCAACAAAAATGTGACTGGCCAGTCTAATAATGTAAACTTTCCAAGTCAAATAAATCTGCTCATGACTTGACCAAAATAAAACAATTACATGTACCTGTGAGCTAATGTGCATAATGTGTACATGTATTAACCTATTGCCTACATATCAGAATTTTTTCACCAGCAAGACATACATGAAATACATCAATGTCTGTACCCGGTACATGTATTTGCAGCAGTGTTTTAGTGTGTGATGACTGAGGATTATCTTTTTTCAAGGCATATGTCTAACATTATACAAATTCAACTACATGGCTTATTTTTTTTAAACCAGCCCATGCTTTGCATGGCGGGGCTTCTTACTTTCACGTTGTGCATCTGTGTATTGTTAATGCAGTACAATAGGATTTTAATAACATGGCTTGATATATCTCCAAATCATCTTTACTGTAATGTACATAGTTTCAACAGCAAGGCTGCTTAGTGGTTTATATTAGGCTGCAGAAACAACCTGCATGCCAACACTTGTTATTCCTTGTTAACACTGTCCCCACCCAACTTTTGTCAGGTAAACACATACAGGTAGCTATAGCTAATAAAGCTTTGTTTGTACCATCAACTTTAGGGCATCACAATTGGTATTGCATCTGAGTGATAACTGTCACCTGGTTTAACAACAGGAAGATTAAGACCTGCATGTGTCTAATTATCTGCTTAGGCTTTGTTAATATTAATATAACAGATTTATATGTGACACGGTGACAGGGTCACTGTGTATAAAAGGTGATCCCAAACCTGGGTCATGAGGGAGTCAACAGACGCTGTCTTGGAAACTCCCTGACACTCTGCAGAACTGTAGAAAGCATTGGAGGAATTCCTTGATCATCTTGATATGTGAAGTGGAGATCGAGTTTAGTGTTATAGGGCATTTTATTTTTGGATACACATAGTGTTTATCATCTTTGAGAACTTCCTGGACATCCGGAAGACTGTGCTATTTAGTATTTACCCATTATACATATACTCATTGGACTGTAAATAAATATTATTAAATCATTCCCAGTGATTCAAGACTTATTCAATCACACGCTCAAAATCAAGGTGTGATAAATTGTTCCAAAAGATTTTGAAATGATGGAACTTACAACTTGCTGATGAACTTGCAAAAAAAAATGTGACAATTGGTTTAGGAACTTGTATCCCACCTCTCTCTGCTGCTACTTAACCAGTAGCATTTCTTCTAGAATTATCGATTTGACTAAGGTTCACTAGGTCAATGGATTTGCCACTCCAAAAGACTAAAAGTGACTTTTGGAGAACAAACAGTGAACACATAATATAGTTTTGTTTCTGTAAAAGTATCTGCTTCACATATTTTTAAAGTATGCCGCTCTCACTTGGATGGTCATGAGCCTCTGTACAGACCAGCATATAGCAGAAATCAAACATAGAGATGTAAATAATTCTATGAACCACTGTGGTAGGCCTATTGTCATGTATATAATATCATGGATATTTTGCTCTTTGCAGGAATGTATTTATGGAGATGCCATCAAGCTATTACTTCACACCAGACGTGCTAAAAGGATTATTCCAGACGCTGCTAGGTTAAAGTGCAGTCATGTCACTGGTCACGATGAGAAAGTTTGTGCGCAGAAAATACTGCAAAGAACGTATAGCAATATTTACCGCCATAATTACATTTGGACTAGTGCTATATCTAGGTTTCATTGGTTCTGCATATCACTCTGGGGAGCTGAACGATGCTTTTGATTTCAAGCAAAATCCATATGCGCTTGCCGCATCACGCCATCTGTTGGCAAATGAAGGAAGCGACTCAAGCAATCTGACAGAAAACGTGACACGTACTGGAGAGTATCCCAACGAAATATTCTCAGATGAGCAACTCAAGAAAGGAGCGATCCTGCTGCACATCCTCGGGATGATATATATGTTTGTCGCCTTGGCGATTGTCTGTGATGAATTTTTCGTGCCTGCGCTTGAAGTAATAATTGAAAAGTTGGGCATTTCTGAAGACGTTGCAGGCGCAACGTTCATGGCAGCCGGTGGAAGTGCCCCTGAACTTTTCACAAGCCTTCTCGGGGTGTTTGCCTCACACAGTGATATTGGTATCGGCACCATCGTAGGTTCGGCAGTATTTAACATCCTCTTTGTGATCGGAATGTGTGCTATGGTCAGCGTACGTGTCTTATCCCTGACATGGTGGCCACTGTTCCGGGATGTAAGCTTTTACAGCATAAGTCTCATGTGTCTGATTGGATTTTTCCATGACTCCAAGATTTACTGGGATGAAGCGCTTGGCTTACTAGTGTGTTATATTGCCTATGTGATATTTATGAAATTCAACAAGAAGCTTGAACATTGGGTGAAGACGACATGTGCAAAAAATCGAGTCAGTGCAGCCTGCAGAACAAGCACCGATGACCTTTCAGCTGATACTCCTCAGGTAGGATTTATAAGTTTTGTATTCTGAATAATATTACATGTAGAATTACAATAGTAATTCACGAAAGATATTTAATATATCAAAGGTATATTTTAAGAAGAAAATTTACATTTTAAAGAATCTGCAGTGTTTTCTTAGTGTGATTTTCTTTCCCAAGCATTTTCTAATTGTATAAACCATGTTCATGAATCTCTTTATGGATTTGGGAGAAATGTATGCATCTTTTTCTGTCTTGTTATTTTTTTTTTTTTTTTGATTCCTCTGCAACTCATGAGATACTGAAATACATGTATTCTGCTATAGGCTATTTGTTTCAATCATCATAGATGATCTATATTCATAAAGGGTTACCTGACATGCTGAGAAGCTGGCTTGTCCATGTGTTATATATATATCTAAAAGATAAATTAGTGTAAGTCAAAAATTTAATGTATGCCTGCTATAATGTCAAGGTGTGAGCAAGATATTTAATTCCTCAGTAATGGGGAAAGACTATATCCACGATGGTCAAGCTGAAGGAACATCTGAATTGTAACAATTGACATGTACATGCAGGCAAAAATTCCAAGCCATTCCGGAAGAGTATAAATGGACTGAGCCCATGCAGCTTTCCTCTTTGGAACATGCATATTTTATCTGGTGACAGATAGCTTCACTGCAAATGAATAGAGGCAACAATGCATTGGCCAATGAGCAGGCAAAACTGGCGAGAGCATTGATCAATTATCGGTTGACAGGTGTGTCATATACCGGAGCATGATGGGGGTACTTTGTAACATATTCATGCTCTTTTCTGGAGCGGTTCATGCATAATGTAAACTCAGCTGACGACTTGATGGCTCGTACCTGCACCTGACAGTACCATCACTGTCGCCAAAATGCTGTCACATCAAGAAAATGGATTCCAACAATTTGCTGTCATTGGTCTTTTTTGACACAGATGGCTCAATGTTTGGCGTTGCTGCCATGGTAATGGCACTGGATTTATGGATTTAGCACTTAACTTGTAGGCGTAAATGGATCACTGCGGCTCATTACCAAGAAATGACGCAGTTGGTGGTCAAACTTATTTTTCCGAGAATTTTGTAAATTAATTTTCAATAATGTTTAAGTCTAGATTTTGTACTTACAATTTGTTAATGTACGACCTTACATTTCCACTGTCAGAATGAAAATGTACCAGTCGAAAAATGGACGCCACAATCTCATGAATCTAGTGCTCCACAATGGAGAACAGGGAGTCATATTTTAATTGCCATATTAACCTCACTGTATCATAGTACCGTATATAGCTTCACAGTGTTAATTAATGTTTCATTAAACACCTCTGGTTCCGGGTATGGTCTATCCAATGTGTAACCGGAAATTATAAACAAAATAGATGGGTCACTTGTTGATCATGTTAAAATTGGAACTTGGTTTAGGTCGGCAAAGACTCCATTTTAGATCATATAGCCAACAGGGAGAAACCCGCAACCAGAGAAGTTCTCCTGCTGTTTTTTTTTTTTTTTAAATAATATTGTGTTTTTTTCATGTGCCAGAACCATGACTCATCCATACATGTCTTCATTTAAATGACCAAGACAACCTGCTTTCATGTATGTCGGCAATGAATGACTTTCAGTAACACTTGTTCTATCATCAATCCGAATAAACACTGTATCTCATAAACTGTATCTCATACTAGTATTTCTTAACCTCAGTTACCAGATGGGAACATGAGGGCCATTGAGAGGGCTCCACATGGGTCCAAATAATTTATGTTATGTCGCACGTCACTTTTTTATTTTTTCCTTATGTCCCCATGTCACTTTTTATAAGACCTTGGCATCACTTTCTACAGTTTTTATAAATGTCCGTGTCAGACTGCTACAATTTTTAAAGTGGCCGTGTCGCACTTCGTTTTTTACCCATGTGGAGCCCTATTGAGCCGTCACAATGGTCACTTATTGGTAAAAGCTAATGGGACAACAAGTACATGTACCAGTATTAAATATTTCGTAGTAATACTATATCTTTATTCATGCTCGAAGTACAACCATTACATCAGAACCCTCACACAAGACTTTTAACACCACATCATTTCATATCATATGTTGTATATAGGGCAATAAATAGGCATTTTATCACCATTAATTGACCCATGATGGGTTTCAAACCCGTGTGACAGGGACATTATGTCACACTGCCTGGCGACTTCTAACAACTCGGCCACCGAGCACCGACAAATTAAAGCAGAAAATCATTATATGAAGATTCTCAAGTGAACAATTGCTACTAATTGCTACTAATACTTGTGCTCTGAAGGGCGGACTTGAAGCAACTTCAAATACAGCAGCCAGCTGTATAAATTGATAGAAAGAACACGTTTCCTGATTTTTCAAGTTACAGTAGTTTTTTGCTCATAGAAATTTGTTAGATTATTGATTTAACTGAAATGTTCCGTCCCCAAGAAAAATGAAAAATGCTATAATTGTAATTGATTTCTCACTCAAAAGCCCGCTATTTTTGTTACACACAAATTCACACACAAAGAACGTTTGCGACTTCAAACAGAACAAATTTAGGCTGCAACAATTGGAATTAAATGTACATGTACAAAGCAAACTGTGAGAAACCACTAAATAAAATAAAGACTGGTCATAAGTCATTGCGATTCTCTCCTGAAAATAAAAGGTAGAAACTCCAGAATGAGAGTGACATTAGGTTCATTATTGCGCCCTGACTACTCAGAGCCATGCTATAGAAATAATGGTCCCCCACTAAACCATTCATCCCATTGCAGCAAAACGATCTCTTTAGTGTCAATTAAGCCCACTCCCATGGCTTCCCAAAGTGCATTTTGGTGTTTCTAGATTTGCAGAGAGAGAACATTTCTATATTGCCATTTTAGAGCCATGAAAAGGAAATTCAGCATGGAGATATACATGTATAGGAGTGCACTCTTGGTCATTATTCACAAATCCATTTTGTCTGACAATTATATGATTGATAGCTCATGCGTGAACATGTAGCATTTACACAGTCCAGCATGGCTTTTGTGTTTTTAATTGTCACAATTTGATATCCTACATTTGTGATCTTAAAAATTCAACAGGATAGAAACATTTAAATATACCAATTAATATGCAATAACTTAGTAGAAAAAAAAAGAAGTCTGGGTTTTTGGTTGGTGTATTATTTTAAGTCAGCATTGATTTATTTTAGATTGTACAGTCAAAATCGTTGACAGTTGACTGGATAAATTATTCAATTTTGGAAAAAAACTCAGGGTGGCCCAGTGATAAGAAATAGGTGAAATATTTTGCAACATTTGGCCATAACAGCTACATGTAAGACGTGCAAGATAGATGCAGTTACCATTAGAGAGTAATCATTTACATGTATATACCGGCATTATCCCTAAATATTAACTTCGATCAATGTCCTAACAAATTTGCGCAAATTGACAACTTACTGGTATTGAATTGATTAAGCATTACATCTCTGAAAATCAACGAATATTTATTTGGAAAGTGCCAGGGTAATGTCAGTGCGCAACCAACAGAGTGTCTTTAAAGGGGGGGGGGGTCTTAATTGCAGGGACTGTTGTACATGTAAATACAGTCAGGTCTGCTTGAGAGACCACCTGTATATTAATACCACCTGTTTAGAAAGGCCACTTTCAGACTGTCCCTATATCTTTTCCAAATTCTTGAACCTGCATAAAGACCACCCAATGTGACCAGTGGGCACCATTTGGGTCTCTATTTCTGGTTGCATGTACACATGTATATCCTGTATATACAGTAGTACCTGCAATTTAAGACCCCTCCACTTTACAGTTCCCTCAATTTTAAGACTCTGGCATCAGTGGCACCAGTACTGTTATATTTTCAATATAGATATCTATCTGTTTTAAGACAGCCTTCAATTTAAGACCATATTTGTCTGGCAGTATACAAATGTAGTCTTAAAATGCAGAGATACTTTTGTTGTGCCATTAGGTACTTCCAGAAGAGAACAAATCATTGGGTCTAAACTCAGCATGCTTTGGTCTATATTTTAACATATACCAGACTCCTCACTGTCCACAATTCCTTACTCTGCACAAGATGTAAATCGAACAAAATATGCACATGGGTCAAATTTTGGTCTACTACACAGGCAATTGTCTGAGGCAATAACACATGCATGTACCTTAGTTTGATCTTGTGCGCCGTTACTCATACTTATATCCATTCAAAGATAATAAGCAACCAACTGTCACATATTGTACCAGTAGCTGTGGTATGGCTATTGCAGCTCATATACTGTAAAAGTGGAAATCTTTGCATGGAATTTAGTTTTGCTAATTTTATGTTTTTTAAAAATCGTGAAATTTAATTCTCGCAAAAGTGCCTGTAATTCCTAGTATCTACAAGTAGTGACATTTGCTTTACAGCTGGACCACGAACAATTCCCACAAATATGTAGCTAATGGCCCCAAAACGCAAACATTAATAATTCCTGCAAACTTAAATGGATTACGTACAGTATTAAATACATGTCTGTTTATTAAGCTAAAGGCAGAATATATATTTGTGATCTTACAGAGAAATATTCTGGTTTAAATATTTCTAACATATTTTGTGTTTCACTGGCAAATTGCAGTAAAAATTTAAACTTTGTTAGATGTCGAACTCGGGCAATGGCAGCGAAGCAATGTGGCCTTTGTGTGAATATTTAATAGTAAAAGCAACACATCCCCCGATCATACAACCTGTGTAGAAAGACTGCCTGCATATAAAGACCACATTTCATTGGTCCTAAATAGGGGTGTAACAATATGACTTTAATAGAGGTACGATACGTACATGATACAGTTTGTAAAACACGATACATACAAGATATGCCTGTGCCTTCAGGTGCAAACATTTTCGTGTTTGGCTCTGCAACAAGCAGGCTTGATATAAATCTTACAATATTGTGGCCTTGCATGTCACCCACGGTTTGTGATTGCAGCGGTGAATGTGTATCGCGATACAACAATTTTAGTTTGGCAACATACAATATGTGTATCTCGTGGTCTGTATCTATACACTGGTGTACCGGTGTATCTTTACACCCCTAGTCCTAAGTGTGTTAAATACATATAGGTTTGGCTGTACATGTATACGTACGATTCACAAAAACATGAAAAATAAACACTGCATGTTCTAAGAAATTTGTCCAAATTGACAATTTGCTGATGCAATTTGGTTAATAGTTACATCTCTAAAAATGAAGGAATATTTATATTGAACATGTGAGACTGATGTTAGCGCTTAACTAAGAGTGTCTTAATTTAAATCGAGGAGTTATAAACTGCAGGCATTGCACTCTACATTTATATACATTTTCAATTCGTTTAGCGGCTTGGTCGAGTAGAATACTCAACTTCAGACCACTGGGTCCCGGGTTCGAAACCCGGTGTATTCATCTCAGCATGGGGCCCTTTCACCCTTCGCCTCATTGCCCAGCACCTGGTCTGTCGCTCATAAGACCCTGGCTATTAAAAAGCGATGTTAAATAAACCAATTCACTCACTCACTTATTTCTTGTAGCACTTTACTGCTTTCTCCTGTAAGAATGATTCAGGAAGTTCACTGTCACTTATATGTAACCCATTCAAGCTGATTCTTTTCCTTGAGTCAGCCGCAAGACAAAAACTCTCCCTTAAGCCAATGTACATGTAACTAACACTGAACAGCTCAGGTGCATTTCGTCAATGTGATTATCCGCGGTCGTAATTGCGTCTGCTGGGGACACCCTGGCTGGAGGTCACGGGTTTGTCTGCAGAGCGTTGCGCATTATCCTTCATGGCCCATGACCGTGCAGCTTGGCACTCTGTTTTGCGGCAGTGATCAGATGATATCATTATCTGTCTGCCTTTGATCCTAGAAACATGCTCAGAAATGCATGAACAGACAGGGCATGTACATTGTACACTGAAGCATATGATACTAGCTAGTAAACAGGTTACCAGTAGTAGAGCTTCCACATTTTAAGCCAAAGTTCCAGTGCCGGTGGACTATGGCTGGTGTTTACATAAAAGAAGAGAGGATTTGAGTCTCATGATTCTGTTGCACAGAAACTCCCCACATCTCATGAAAGATTCAGAAACAATCAGATCACCTTGAAATCATATCTCTTTTAGGCCCAATTTCTTTTTCCACTGCACAAGTGATGGCTATGCAGCTAAACCAGGCCATCCAATTGGCAATGCATGAGTATCATGAGGTGAAGACTGGAAGTGCTGTTCATGAGGTGAAAGGTTGCAGCCTTATGTCAAACTTATGGTCACTGAGATTTCGAAGACTTACATCTCGTAAAGGAACCGAGATGAGCCATATGTTACTATAAAACACTAATAGGAAACCATATATGGGACTCAAATGGCAATATGACATTTGGACTTAAAGGTCAAATTCAAGGTCACTAACATTTCAAAGCCTTATATCTCATAAAGGAGCCCGGTTAGCCCTATGTTACTTTCAATATTAATAGGAAACCTGTATGGAGAGTCCAATGGCACTATCACTCTTGACTTTGTGTGACCTTGCAAGATCAAATTCAAGATTGCTCCGATTTCAAAGCCTTATATCTCGTAAAGGAGGTGATTTAGGCCATATGGTACTAATTATCCTGAATAGGATTATAAGACCGCTTGATTTGGTCCCAAAGGGCAAATTTCGGTGTTAAATGACCTTTATTTTAAGACCACCTGCAATATAAGTCCACATTTTTTCTTGGTCCCATGGGTGGTCTTAAAATAGAGAGACCACTGTAGTCTCCCTGAGCAGCTTATTAAGGCAACAAATTTGCAATATGGCAAAACCCATTCACAGCACTTTGCCATGGGCCATTTTTAGCCACTAAAGCATAAGATGCGTGTACGTGGATAAGATTTTACAACACCCATGACTCTAGATGGTTTCCATATATGGCAACACACTCTTTCAAGATGCTGTTTTAATGCTAGGTAATCGTGTCATTGTCTGCTGGTAGTCCCTCATCTCCTACACAGTTTATTGCTTTGATATTCTGCCCTAATCACAATCACAGGTGCCAGATCCACAAAAAATCTTATGCCCACAAGAAAGCTTGAGTTGACATTAATCACTCAGGAGGTAACTGATACCTTAAGATGCAGTTTCTGGCTTAAGAATGTATTCAGAAATACCGATACACGCCACATGTGTAACAATTAACATCCTACATGTATTTATGCCTCTGGATGCAGCATACAATAAGCCATATCTCTATTAACATGCCGTGGAAAAGAATGACTTGTTCCTAACACAAAGGAGCATCCGTAGTAAAATATATGTATACCATGAGTTGATGTTGTTTCAGAGTTAAAATATAGTGAAATTTAACAGTGAAATTAAAGTCGCCCATTTCTTCAAAGCACTTTGAAAGATTCTGCATTCAAATCAAGACTTTAATGATTTTAAATTCAATTGGAAGGAATGGGCACAAGGTACATATGTAAGTACTAAGTTGCAGCAATGTATGCATGTTCAGTATGTTCCTTATTATAAAAAAAACAAAGTGAATATTACCTATCATAAAGGCAATAGAAAAAAAAAAAATATGTTAACACATTTTTAGTACCGTAGAAACAAGAGTTGCATACAAATGACTATGTCACCCTCTCCGGATGTGTACATGTTCAGTTGTAGTCCAGGAGAAACCATTTCTAAGAAATTAAGCACTAGCTTGTGCATGGCAACCGCTGTCATGAAAGACTTTCCATTGTATATTTTTTTATCTAAGCTGTCACCAAAGAACACTTGTCCTAAAAGTAATTAAAACACAAATAAAAAAAAAACATATCTGGCGGATGACTATTTTCCACCGGTACCCGATCTTTATTGCATTTAATACACAGCAGTCAGAATTCACCTTTAAGTTAATATGTTCGCCACCACTGGCACATTGACTATAACCATGCAAAGGGAAGCTAAAGGTGCCGTTTTGTTATTCCGCAGACCTATAAGCTGACATTTGCAGTCCTTTGATGATTAATGCCTTTCCCACCTGAAAGTATTGAACTGGCCCAAAACCATAAAGTAGCTTCGTAAATCAAGTTTCGATGGTGCTTTTTCGACAAAAAGGAAAAGGGATTTTTTGGGGCTGCCTTCGTGCCTTTCACAGAAACAGGAGACATGATTATTGATTGGTAAGATAAAGGCAATAAGGCCACCGCTGGATTTCGCACTGGGTGCGCTGCGTACGTCTGTGACATTTGGCAAATTATTCCTGCCGAATCATCTGAATCACAATGGTCTCCGTGGTGACAGCACAGCATGGGAATCAGGCAAAGGTGGCTTTCCCATAGGGGAATATACCGCTAGAGGCAATAATATGTCAGGTGTTTTGCTTGGTTGCATAATCAGCAGTATACAGCACTGTAGTCCCTCAATGATACTGTACAATGTACATGTATAAACATGGTTTAAAGACCACACCTGGACATTTAAAACAGTTTAGCAACCACTTATTACCTAGTCATGTATGTACCTTTAAAAGTAATAAATTATTTGGGAGGGTCGCAACTTGCAACACTGCACCTTAAATTCATGGCATTCGAATATTAATACCACCTGGACCAAATTTAGGTGTCTGCTAATAAAGGCACGACTCTGCATGCCCACAAGACATGTAAACGCAAGACATGTAAACTCAAGTCACTTGAAAAAATAAAAGGGCAATTAACATATGGATTAAAATCAAACTGACCAACTGGAAAATCAGCTGTTTTGGAAGATAAATCCAGAAAACCTACCAAATTTTTACCTTGCAAATCATGATGCACACTCCTTGCTGAAGAGTGCTGCGATGGACTCCTTAAACCACCTTTTCATGAACTAGCCAACTGCTGAAGTCACAATCTGTGGCCAGGACAGCTGTTGTTATATTGCCATCCTCGATATTAGTACCGCTGTGTATCAACAATGTTACACCTATTCTGGTGTCTCGTGTTTCCTCATAAAAATGCATGGAGTGACTTATAAGCCCCAATGGGCTGGGCTTATTTATTATGTACTACATTTGTTTGTAGATATATGTGAACAATGTAAACGCAAGTCACTATAATAAATAAAACTACTACTATATGTCAACACTGGGACATGTGGCTGATAAATAATGATCTGTGGTTAATGACTCTTAAAATTCACAGCATCACAGAAAAAAATAAGAATTACAAATCCTCGAAAAAAAAGAAACTTGAACTCGAAATTTTTATTTTTATAGACCTATTAAAGCCTCTGCTGGTAAAGGAACTACATGCATTTTGAACGCTTGGTAGAAAAATATCCTGAATCCTATGTAATTGTGGAAATTAAGGCCCAGAAATGACTAAACTGATGGTAAAAAGTGACTTAACACAGCAACACCACTAAACAACTGTACGAGTGCTGCATGCACTGGTATAGAAATTGGTATAGAAATTATGCTCACACAGAATTTACTCAGCTAATTTCGCAAGATAAGCAAAATTGCAAACTTTAATGCCCACGAAGGGTAAAAAAATACAATTTTCACTACCACGTGTTACTGTTTAGCAGCGAACTTACATTCCCGCGAAATACATGTGCATGCTTCAAAACTGCAAGTATTAAGTAACTTATACGAATGTTCCTACTTTTAGAGTAAATGAGCTTTTAAGGTTGAGCAAGGAAATACTGAAATGTTGATTTGCTGGTGGTAATATGCTAGTAAGCTTGTGGGATTATAAAACACTGAAATAAATAATTAAAATTTAATTTATAGGCACTTCTTAGGTGTCTGCATTTTCCAGCTTAAAATCCTTTGTTCAGAAAATAATGTAAACTTTGAAGGGACTTAAGAAACCTGTCTTGAATTGACAGGTGGATCCATTGCTATACCAGTTACACCATTCTGCACATACAGTCTTCTATTAGGGATGCAGTGGTATACTGTACAATTAAGGACATATTTCTACTACTGCTACTATCAGGCATGTACATGTAGCATTGGTTTTAGATTGGCAGTTTTCTACAATAATTGGATGATATGTATCAATGTCTCTCACATATTTTGAAAATCTCCGATCTTGTTTACAATGAATGATAAATAGCTGTATAGTCACGTGAAGGTTTACCATGGGTAAGACTGGATATTGAAAGCTCTTAATATTTCGAGCTTTCGGCCATCAGTGGCCTTCTTCAGGGGTGGTGATGTCAGGCCTTCAGGATGCGTGTGCCCCTGACGCCCTGAGGGTGTCGCTGTCGGATGTTGTCATACATGGCTGGGAGGTCGTATCCATTGTCTCTGAGTTCATCTCTGCTTTGTGCGTACTTATATCTAGTAGTCTGCCTCGCTGATCTTAAATTCCTCCGCCATGTATTGGAAGTACTTTCGCTTCTTCCCCTGTGATCTTGTGTCTTTTCAAACTCATGTGTTCTCCTGATGATCTTGTTCCTCTTGCTCGTGACTGTTCCCTTATCCTGCAATTGAGTGTTCTTCTTGATTTCCCCTTATGATGTACATGTATGTTTCATCAGTCCTAGCAGGATATCTTGTACATACAACCCCACATTTTTGATGGTTCTTCGTTTTGTCCTTCGGGTGGTCAAGCAATGAATCTTCTTAGTGTGTTATAGGGCTTTCGGGACGTCCCTATGCCATGTTGTTGGAATATGGTGTCCCGATTGGTATTAAACTTTTCGGACAGCCCTTTGAGGTATGGGAGGCCAATACTTGCATAGTGTTCTGGTCTTGGTGCTGCTGGTGTTCGGTTTGCTGTCTTTTTGCTTTATCTTTGTTGTGAACATCCATTCTTGGAATCCTGTTGTGCAATTATAATAGGCTTGATCTTATACATGCACCTCTTACAAAGTGTATAAATAAATTTTCCATTTCTATCAAATATGCTAGATTTCCTATTCTGGAATCAGCTTCCTATGTACTTGTACTCTATATATGTAAACACATATACATTATAAATGAAGTCATGCAGTGTTGTACACCGAGCCTCCTTTAGCTTTGCCTTTAGCATGTTTAGCTTCCTGTGGTTGCTGTCTGCTAACACAGTAAGCTAAACATGGAAACCGGAAGTGCTAACTAGCTCACACAGTTGTTCAAGATGAGGGGAGCTAGTTTAATTGACAGTTTGACATATGCAAAAGACAAAAGGGGTCAAAATTTCTGCCCCCCAGCTAATGAAGGGTATGCACGTGTAGACAATTATGTAACCCTTCACTCGTATTCATGCCAGACAAGTCAACAGCAGTACAATTAAAAGCTGGCCGGATCCAGAGACATAAAAAAAACATAGGAAGTACGCAGCAATAATGCAATGGCATTTGAGTCCTTTAATTTCCTTAAAGTTCAAAGTGGCTGGATAACTAGATTGCCACATACGTACCCCGTTATCAGAAACGTATGTTATGTAAGAAACTGTTACCTGATAATGGGTATTTTTTATATCCTTTCCTGTACCGTAACCGAATAAAACGTACACAAAATTTGGTGCCCCGAGGCCACACCATTTTTACCAGGCAAAATCCGTATCGTGAAAAAACGTACATAAAATTTGTATTCATAAAATCACATCCCGTAATATACTGTACATTCCAATTTTTCCCCTATCTCTTCAGTGATAACGGAAGCAAGATTGTACGTTTAAGTACGTTACAGTAGTTGCAAGACTTATACCCATACGTATAAATATGTTATGGTATTTGCTGGTCATTG
>JAAUYG010048397.1_pt1 | contig 15062 bp, 9 predicted proteins | sample 7278091 | NCBI WGS metagenome assembly JAAUYG01 (sample SAMN14350201, study PRJNA611818) | marine sediment metagenome | isolation source: surface marine sediment (0.6m) | place: French Polynesia: Moorea | collected 2018-08 | reverse complement strand
AATTTACAATAATTATTAATTAATTAATTAATTAATTAATAATAATAATAATAATAATAATAATAATAATAATAATAATAATAATAATAATAATAAATTTAATTTATATAGCGTAAAATTTTCAGTGCTCTAAACGCTCTAAATGAATTTCAATCATTTTAATGAGAAAAAAAAACGAATGGGTGGAGGGGGTGGATATCAATGTTTAACGGCACATCAACACTACAAAGCTCATATAGTGTCAAAACAGGTTAAAGTGAAATGTGGCTGACTGGACGATAGCATTTTAACATCGGCGTCTTATGTTTTCACACTGACTTTTCTCAGTGATACAGTTTTAAATGAAAAGGGCAAATATTTTCATAAAATCCCGTGGAACTTGTATGGCGCATTGGCATGCGGTGTCCAGTTACCAAGGGATTTATATTTGAAGCATTTTGAAATATTTGATAATTTGACATGTATACACACATGAAACATTCTTGAACATATTTTGCGTACATCAGCATATCATGCAATAAAACATTCATAAGATTCGCTGAAAGCACATTGTGGCAATACCGGAGAAATATGCAAGCACGCATTATGGGCCCGTATGCATGGATGTGTCCCCAGGATAAGGTCTATCCCCGGAATAAAAACTTAATAAAAGGTATGCATGTTAACGGGATATCGTTAACCTGTTTCTCGATCCAAAAGAAACCTTATACATACACTTTGCTGGAGCTAGTCGCCTATCCCCTGAATAAAGTTGAAACAAGATAGCCGCAGTTATTTTTATGCACACCGCTTTGAGCATTTTATCCATACTGAAAGGATGCATCAAACTTGGTTTGACAGATATCTAAATAATAACAATTAAATAGCTAGAGGGTGATTCATAACCACCGTGGTGGGTCATGGCGAGTCGCTAGGGGGAAAGTTCTCTTGCCAAGCTGTTCTTTGGTCAAAAAGAGTCCACAGTAAGATGGCTAGAAATAAATCAATGAACCTAATCATTGTATGGTATGTGACATAAAAGCAAATCCAGCAAAAACTATTCAAACATGCACCATGGTTTCTTGATATACTAACAGTGTCTGGCCCAAACCGTGCTTAGGTAGTTAGTAGCCCAATAAATAGCATCAATAGATTAAAAATAACTCCATGCCCCTCGCCTATAGTAAGCATAAGGATATAAAGGCAGGCTCATAAAAATAGTTGTACACAAAGCAGTGATGAGTAAATTGTATGAATGAAAGCAAATGAAATTGTGTTGAATAAATTCTACTTTCTTCTGCTTAACTCCACTAAATAATATTAGCATTCTCTAATAGACAAATAGTTAATTCTCCAACATTCTCCAGTTGACAACTCCAATAATAGTAAATTGTTAACATTCTAAAGTGATCCCTCATATTATCTCCCTAATTAATACATAGAGGCAGAAATTTTGTTTGTTGAACTTCATAATTGTTTCCATGAGATACTTTTCTAAAGACCCAAAATTATATAGAAGACTAATTATACGTCGTATTTGCAGGTAAGCAAAATATAACGATATCGGATATAAACATTTATTCAACAAAAATAACGTCTTGTTAGGGGACTGTAACGCACAGTAACGCAGTGATCCTTTTGCAGAACTGGTACTCCTATAAACACGTATCACATTCCTACCACGTGAGCATTTTGAATACGGGGCCGAGCGTTTTTACGTACACTGAAGGAGAAAACCCAGGCAATTTCAACAGAATCACCATGAAATTCTATGGCATGGCGTGTTTCAAAATTAGACCTAGTACATGTACTTGGTGGTTAATAGACTCGGAATTGCTATCCCCTAGCATATGTCCACTTTGTGCATACCGTGTTAAAATCTAGACCATCCCGGGGATAGCTATCCACGGGTAGCCCTTACCCGGGTATAACACCATACTAGTTTAATGCATACAGGCATACGAGTAATAGCTGTGGTTATAGGATAGCGCAAAAAGCATGGAACGTACATGTACATGCATTGAATAAAATTCAACTCACTTTACAATTGTGCTGAGTGGTGTTTGTAACTTGTCGATGGTCTCCTTGGCGTTGTACAGAAGGTTGGGAGAAACACTGCCCTGGCCGCATTTCACCATGTTCTAGAGTTTGAGAGAGCAACCCGATCAAGTTGTCAACCGTAGAACCTGATGCGATATTGGCAGCGCTAAAAAAGGCGCTAAAAAGGTTTGTTTCTTTTTAAAAATCTTCGGGTTCTTTCTAGAAAATAGGTGCAGTTATTTGTAACCATCTTGCAACACCTTTCCTTTATGCATAAGATCAATCCGAACAGTTAACTACACAATGAACCAACATTCCTATATACACTACAAAAAAGTTGATATTTTCAATTTTTTTTATTATTTTTTGTTTTGTGCAGTTTCGTGAAATGACCTTAATTTTAGTATTTCAATCCATATATTGAGAAATATTCTTAGCTTCTTTTCGTGTAGTGTATGTACGTTATTATAAATTAAGTAGAGCAGCCATGTACTTCCCTGGTCCTAGCCTATAATTTCTTAGCAACAATACAAAAAATATTTGCTACCGCTACATGCACGTTACCTGTAGGACCGTCAGTATTTTGCTCGGTTCACTACGCCAGGATTTCTCAAACATCTCGGCCTATAAACAGCAAACAACAAATCATTTAGATAGTACACTATCGCATGTTCCTAGAAAACTCTGTGCACCAACAGCCACTTACACGTCCTTTCCGGATATAACCGGTTTTAGCTGGAAACGTAATTTGGCCTGCCGCTGGTTTCTCCCGTGCCAAACAATATCACACCGGGTTCTATAGTTGACAACCATATACATTAGTCAATAAGGTATATTCGGTCCCTCTTGTTACCCAAACCGAGAACACGCGGAAATCGGGTCTGTGACCAATAATTGGTTGTGGATTTGGTTATAGTACAAATAAGTTCAATTTACTGCAAAAACCAGCTTGAACAAGCTGTTTGTGACACGTGTTCTTTATCCAATGCAACTTTTGCGATTTTCGAAAAAAAATGTTCGAAATGAATTTTCCCTAAGGATATACATTAAAGTTATCAGTCCTATTCATCTGCTAATTCTGTTCTACGCAATCCGAATGGGGTCTTTCAATGTAATTTCCAAGTGACGTTAAATAGTTTTAGTAGCAGAGGCTCTTGTAAGCAGTACACCCAATTCTTACCTCTTTCACACACCGATGTCCATGTCTCTTCATAAATCGCCGGAATCGCCTCCCCGCTTCACCGCTTTCTGCTGACTGCAGCCATTGGAATGCTTCCTATAATTACAGCAGGAATGCAGCAATACATGTTACAGGCTAGCAAGTATTTAGTTTTTACATGTATATCGATATACAGTGAAACCTGTCTTTAAGACCACCTGGGAAATAGGGACAACCTGGGAATTAAGGACAGCTACTTCAGTCCCGATGCCTATTCAGTACATAGAAATGGACCTGAGAAATACGACCGCCTCAGAATTCAGGACAGTTTTCCACAGTCCCTTGGGTGTCCGTAATTTTCATGTTTCACTGTATTCCCTAAAAACTCAATATCTTAATTAATCACACATTGATCTGCCTTCCTAGCATGCCAAATATTTATTTTTTTTTAATTTTAAATTTGATTCTTGCACACAAATTCAGTTACATGTATTTACCACAGAGGTACATACAGAGATAAGTGGGGACATTTGTCTGAAGAACAAATTCATCTTTACATGTGGGACAAGAGTACCAATCACACAGGACTATACATGCACATGTGTACATGATACAGAACAAAACCTGAGGTATCCAACTTCTGTCAGCATCGACTTCATTACAACACGGCTGCTAATAAACCAAAGCTAAACCATGCAAAGGCACAGCAAAAAATGACAGCTAGCTTACGTGTGGTGACAGCTCCATGAATATCTTCGATGTCCCCTCCTTCTCCATGCACTGTGCTATATCTCTCATGTCACCACGTCCGCACTGTATACATTGTCACACTTGGCAAGCATCCTCGCTACGTCTGAGTAAATCTCCGTCGGCCAATCTGGGGCAAACCGATACAATATATATCAGTCTATAGCTAATATAGCACATACTATGCCTGAAAGATCCAACTAAAAAGAGTGAAGGGAATCAATGGTTAACGTAAAGATTTTTAATGGTAGTTGATTCTCATATAACATATCATACCTGTATGATACAATTGTCTTAATGCTTGTATGGTCTTACAAGAAATAGCGTAAATGTACTAAAGCAGTTGTCTTAGTCCTAGTGTGGTCTCATAGAAAGAATTATGGAGTACAGTACTTTTGATCTTAGTGTTATCTCACAGGACATAGCACGCTCGTAAATGTACAACACAATGATCTTTGTGCTAAAAGAGCACTTTTTCATATAAATATGGTTGCTTACGCATATTAACGGTATTAACGGTCAGTTAAGCCAATTTTTGAAATTTGAAAAAGAAACCCTGCATTGCACCAGTCGATGTTAAACGTAAGGAATGTTTCTGTTACGAGGGTTACTCCTTTGATACCTGCATAGTGGAATCCTTCTTTAACGACAGTCAGGGGGAGTATTTACAGTGAATATGTGTTATATGATAATACTTGTTTGGCTTCAGAAATAAGACTAACACAGAAATGAGAACGCTTTGGGGTGAACCTCTGGTGGTTTCAAGCCCAGGATTCCTGTATAATACATACCATTGCTGCCCTTACTGAGAGTATAGGCCAGGGCAAAGCCCCACAGCAGTGACCGGTAACTGCTCTTTATAGAAGTATAGAGGCACTGAAATCATAGATAACATTATACATGTATACAGCATCGAAAAAAAAATCAATTTAAATGCCCTTTGCTTGATGGTTTGTCAGCCATTAAGGTATGAATGCTGTATGTATACCAGGTGAATCAGTAAGTAATTTTGTATTATTAAAGCAGTGTAACGCCTGGTGCTAAAGCACAATAGAATGTATGGATTTTCTGACACTTTCAGTGTTAAGAGACGAGGAATTTAATCCTGGGCTTCTACAAATACAGACTCATGAAGAAATAAATGGTGGCAGGGGATTTTGCAATTACCATGAAATGGTTTCAGCTTAATTTTATGCCACATAAGCTTTTATCTCGGCAAATACACTGAAACGATAGAAATAACTTCAAACAAAGTCGCTATCATGATGATAATTTACACCTATTAACGGTATTTACAGCTTAAGTCATTTTGAAGTTCGAAAACTTTTTAACAACTTGAGCCGTTACAGTTGAAGCTTATCGATTCAACTGCTTACGTCATATAAGGTGTGCATCTCTGAGTGTATGTGGTAGTATAACTGCTGGGCACTGTCCCAGCTGCGGTCCACAAAACTGTACGTCTTCAGTTTTTCCTCATATCGTACCACTTCCATACGGGATAAACTCAGCAACTGCCAAAACAGAAATACATGTGTAGTGTATATTATAACAAGTAACGACTTGTAAACAGTCATTTCCCTTTTATTTTTTATTTAAAAAATGAAACACCATCGATCAAAATATACTAGACTGCAGTGTTGACCTTGCTATGAATACATGTTGCTGTGTATGGAAACGTTTAACGTGTACATGTATGCATGTTGCCCAATAGTCATATAGTCATATGTATAACATTGAATCCCACCCTTGACTCACATTCAAAAGTAACGGTCATCATACATGTATGGTACGAATTTTATTTATGGTAAGTATTTCACCCGAATGTAAATATGACCCAATATTGAATACGAATCGGCAATCTGAGTTATTAATAACTTCGATCTGTAGCATATATAACCACTTATGTACTTGTTTCTCCTACACCGCAGGGCACTGTGACGTTATTTAGATGTCCACCTACCCGATACTGTTTTAGGGCTCCCATTAGGCGTGACCAGAAAGTTCCCCACCCGCTGTATGCCGCGACCTCTTCCATGGTGAAATCTTTCTTTGTTTCCCCCAACACAGCCATTTCCAAGCTTTCCTTGGTGTGACCAAGAACCCGTGTGCTGGACACTGCCATGTACTGTAAAACAGGATGCGCGCATTATTGCATGGAATGTTTTACAAAAAATATCGGAGGCTCAAAAGAATTGCGAAGAAGAGAACGGAAAGACTCCCACGCAAAAAGTCCCCTGGATGATTTAATTATGAAAAACAATCACGTTACTAATAAGTAACTTTAAATATGAGGATACCAGCAATATGCTATGGTGGCAAATTGTTCTTTAAAATGCACAGTGCCTAATGAGATTTCCATAGCATCAAAGTGACATTTTTAAAGTTTAAGGGGAAACTCTATATACACGAAGAAGGAAATCGCATGGAAAGTCAATTCCAGATGTTTTTTGTGTTTTTGTGTCAGTGAAAGCAAAATTTAATGAACACAGAAATTTATATTCTCGAATTGCGCAAAGGTTATCTAAATGTTGCAGTCATACCTGTGTTCATGCATAAGTGCAGGTTCCGCTACATATGTGCATGTTAGATCATCATTTATATATGCTTATAACACTGGTTCCATTTCTTTTCAATCCCAGCTATTCGCAGGGCTGGATATAATTTCTGCTCCTATGGACACCATAGTATGTCCAAATAGCTCAACTTACGTGCAGGTTTAGGAACGGCATGTTGGCAGTTATTCCTGCATATTTGGTGTTTCTGCAGGAAGTGCCGTTTGGCATACACCCTGTCTGCACCATGAAGCTCTGAAATAACACAGCTGGCTTTTTGAAACGTTACCCATACAATATAGTAGAGTATGTGTGTAAAATGTATGGTAATACATTTTTAGCATTTTGAAACACATATTTTAAAAACTTTATGGCACTTTCAAAGTTTAATGTGGGCGTCAATGAAAAAATCCGAAATGATGCAATATATTAAAAACTGCTTACCGTAGAGGGAAACAGTTGAAAATTTGGGGATTAGGCAGCTCAAAGACTGCATTTGGTAGTATAGGTTTCATGCTAGATTGTGTGAGTTCAGTTTGGGATCATTCTGTGTAGTTTGCAAAATTTCCGATTTTAAGATCTTCTAAATGCTCCCGCTCCTATAGTTTTCATCCAGTTTCAACCAAACTTCATGACAATTACACGTGAGAATGTTGGCTATTACGCTTTCGCTGGTATACCAAACTTAAAACATTTCCTGCACCTCTAGTTACCTACATCATGTACATGTAGACTACATTGCCACTAGGCATAAACATAACTTGGTTGCACCTAGCAAAAAGTCAAGCAGATTATCAAGGCCGCTGGGCCTCTTATTTATATCTTGAGCTGCTACACGAATGTGATATGGTTGACGCCTGAAATAAACGTGAATTGAATCCAGTGGTTGTAGTTGCAGTAATACATGTAGCAAAAGTAATAGAATCAGAACTTCATATCGTAGAAACAGCAGACTGAGTATGTATAGCAGCAGCAGTAGCATATATATGAAGTAGCGGTAGCACATTTAGTGGTAACAATAGTAGCAGCAAGTTGAGCAGGAACTGATGACCGCAGATCTATCTTTTAAAGATTCTGCCTTATTACAGGTTGAGGTCTTTAACCACACTGGTTATGCTGGGTATCAACATGTATCATTTTATTAATCAGGATACTATTTGCACTTTCTATCTGCTGTTCGTTCACCCAAAACATGTGTATGTTAAGATAATACACTGTATAAGCAGTATTTGCATGGAATTTGTTAATATAAGACTGTAAATGATTAAAAAACAGCACATGTTACTTCAAGCTACATGTAGCACAATCTTATGCAAGCTAAGAGCCTGTGGTTGTAAAGCCTCAAATTTGTCGAAGTGTGTTTCACAAACATTAATTCTGAATAACAGCTTTCAGTTTACCTGTCCAGCATATTCCACACCCCTGAAGAAGGTGCTAATGGTCAGTGGGGTCATGGCACTGGGCATCATCTCACTGGAAGAGGGTTGAAAAGGACGGATTGCACAGATATGACAGTGACACATGCACCTTTCACTCAATAAATCTATACATGTACATGTATTGATCCTTGATTGATGATATATTAGCACACTATACACATGGAAAATCTCTTGTTGGTGCCTTTTGATTTTCTTAAGATGTGTTGTTGTTTTGATATCATGCCTGACCGATGCATTGTGATGCTATAAACTGGTCTTGGGTCATTGATCAGTGCAACTGCATCGATTGCATCAGCCCGGATCGGACTTGGGTGCGGGGGACAATAAGGGTTATAAAAGTACGGCTAGACGCCACCTCATAACAAACGATAATATAGATCACAATTCAACCACAGAGGTTGCCATTCAACCATAATCTTGGCCAATTTGAAATGAGCGTATATAATCATGATAATGTACCCGGCATTTGCAGTAGTCATGAGTTCCGTGTCAGACGCGAGAGGACTGTCAAATTCATGGATCATCTCCCATTCAGACTCCTGGTACAGTGTCGTGACTGGACGGGCCTGCAAATAAGCCATGATTACAGTAAAGTAAGACGGAGATTGATAGCATTTCCACAGATTCCCTGTAACATATTGAACAAAATAACTTGCGCAATATGTTACCTGAACATTATGGTGTGTGTAAACGAAAATGTAAATACTATAGCAAACGTTGCTTCTATGGAAAGCTACATTCGTAGGAAGAAGTAAGGCTGCAAAAGACACCTTGAAAAAGTCTTCTCAGCATGTTTAGTGGAAACACTACATGCTACTTGTGGAATTTTATATATTTGAGGATATATATTGTTATGCATATACACACTATATATATGGTATCTGTGACAGACCTGTAGAAGGAAGATGTCTTGACCGCTGACCGCCCATTCTATATCCCGTGGGTTGCCAAACCTCTTCTCCAGCTGTAAGAAGTAAAATCAGATTGATGTCTCTTGATTATCCAGCAGATAATTTGCATGGATGCTCCGCAGAATGAAGCCCACCCATATGATAAGACGTGGTCTGATATAGTGCTTTTCTGCATGTTCTGTGCATAAGTGAGCCTAAAGCCCTCTACATAAGCAACATGTGGATATTTCCCTATCGGGCATACAGTGAAATACTTGCTCATTCCTCTAAGGAGTATGCACCAGCTAAAATACAAAACAATGTGCCACGGGCAAACAAAGTAAAGGCATATGTCTATTGCTAGGTACTCTTTGATGACTGAGTAGACAATGATCTGGCGTCGTCACCGATAGAACACAAGGTAACAGTTTGACGAGGCAATTTTTCACATACAATATACATTGTAGCACTCGGATCCACAATGTGGTTGGGAATCCAATGTGACAAAAAACCCACTTCGACCATCGTCACCGGACCTATGTACTACCCATGGGCGCTAGGTTCTACCAACTGGACCTATGTACTACCCACACATATTAGGGACTCTTCAATCCCAATATGTGTGAAGCACATGTGACTTTGCCATGTGTTAAAGGACCATGCCATTTAGTACAAAGATTTTGATAAATTATCGGGAAGACTAACCAAAAATATAATCAATAATCAAGCATGACTTAGAATCTCGCAACTGGTGTGACTTAACTCTCTTACAAGACATAAAGGTGATGTATCGAATATCAAGATACACCGTCCCCTGAAGTTACCCATAAATTGAGATGGGTAACTTGTTATTAGAAGATAGCCAAGTAACTAGCATGGTTTACACACCTCCATCCCCAGTTTGCCCAGCCTCAGCAGAGTATCCTCCCCTACACAGCAGGCTGTACTCTCTGCCGTGTCCAGCTCCTTGCTCTGGGTCCCGCCACTGTCTGCGATGAATAATCAATGTTTGAAGTAAACAACCACGGCAGAAACAACAATAAAACAATAAAACTATAACCGCAGTTAAAGGAAAATAGTCCTTAGTCCTAGCAACTTTTTCTCCCACTGGCAGATATTTCTGTTATTTCATTCAGTGGTTGATAGAAGAAGATTTTAACTCTTGAGTACTCAATAATATGAAAAGTAATCAAAAATATTGATTTTTTCTAGGATTCTAGAATACTTTATTATTCATGTACATGTACATATGGATTGGTTTCTGTTTCTAACACATTTAACCGGAAGTTAGCAAGAGAGTTCATCGAATTATAGTGAAACCTGGGAATTAGGGACACCCAAGGGACTGTGAAAACTGTCATGAATTTTGAGGTGGTCTTATTTCTTAGGTCCATTTATCTGTACTGAATAGGCATAGAGACTGAAGTAGCCGTCCTTAATTCCCAGATTGTCCCTATTTCCCAGGTGGTCTTAAAGACGGGTTCACTATACTTACCTGCAAGTTCCAATTTACTCTTCTTGTAGCCAATCTTTCTGTCTAGCACGGTTAGTTCGTTATTCCAGTTGCGATGTACAGTGATCAGGTCTGATTCTACTTCACCAGACACAACAGACTGAAATATTACCATGGTACCCACGTGTCAGACTAAACAAATCTAGTAGGCTGAGGCATCGTCATGGCAACTGTGCATGAGACTAAACAATCAATTGAAATATCATAACGGTTACCAGTAACTGTGCGACAGATTCTACAGACATAACATACTGAAATATCACCATGGTAACTGTGTGTCAGACTAAACAAATACGCATTTTACATAACGGATTGAAACATCCCTATGGTAACTGTACATCAGACCACCCCCAGACGCAACACACTAAAAGATTACCATGGTACTGTAACTGGACGTTAGATTAAATAACTCAATGTATAAGAGACTGAAACATCACCTACCCCACAGCTGATTAAACAGGTTGAAAAAATTCTAGTTATTGCATAGCACAAAATGACACAAGTATGGCATACATGTACGTAAAGTAAATTCTGTTCTATCTATTCTAGTGATAAAATGCATACCACCAAGGTAATATCATCTTTCAGCTTAACATTTTATAATTACATCACCTTATATAGAAGAAGATATATAATGTTCCGAAAAAAAGAAAGAAACCGCTTTGGCTTGAAACCGATCTGAGGTATTGAAAAACAATGGTTGAAAAGGTTATTTTAAACTTCAGCTTGTTTCAATACTTGAAGATTTGTGTTTTGGAAGCTGCATATGCTTATACCTACAGTTCTCAAAACAGTCAAGATGTAGATCTAAGGTTCGACTAAAATGCAAGTACAGGAACATCTAAAGTCAACACTTAATACCCCGATTCAATTTCACTATAGAACGTGGGCTGCTGCCTACCTCTCCGAGTCCATAGTTTGCATTGATCATCATTTTGCTGGGGTTACCAGATAGAGGGTCAACGGTAAACAGAACTCCTGGAATATACATTTGTGCATAGAGAGATCTGACTGTTTTTGTGTCGAATACTTTCTTTTTATGTAAAGAGTTCTAAATTAAAGCCATAAGGGCAGAAACTGTCCCAAATTCACTGAATATCTTAGGCAAATATAAGTAAAAAAACTTGCTGGGGAATTATTTTTTCCAATCCGAAAAATCTGTCCAGGCCTGGGTTGATGTCGATGCAATTAATTGCCATATATTAGATTTTGCTTCAAGTACCTTTATGTATTTTATTAGTGAGGGAATTAATAGCTCATACTTTCCGCACAGCCGCTTACCTGCAGCCTCTGCTGGGACCATTTCTTGTATGACTACTCCCATAATGGCCTGAATAGGCTGACCGTGTTGTCTGGAATAACACAATAAAAGTCGGTTCAATGTGAATAGATTCTAACCTAAATGAATAAATCCGGTAGTGCCCATCGTGAACACAACGCTTCAACCATAACGCTACCACAGACTGCTAAGACAAATACTAAGTACTAAACCCTGCAGCTGCAACTTAATAAAACACCAAGTTCTAATGTGGTGCTTAAAAATAATACACAAGTATAAACAAAGGTACACTTCTGATAAAATGCTAGACAGAGAGCACATTGAGCAAAAACATCCAGGTGAGATGCCTGTTCTCTTTAGGGGTGTAAAAAAGTGGTATTCGCCAGCAGGAATAGAACAAGTCCATTGATAGACATAATCCAGCCTCTCGATCCACATCTCACAACAAATAGATCTAGAATTAACATGTGCCCTCTCTGAAACCTGTCCCTATAGGTAACTGTAACTAGCGTGCCAGTAAAAACTGAATCTGCTTATGCCGTAAGGCTGCTAATCATGATTGTTACCTTCGGTATTCTACTGCCGGAAAAGCAAACAGGGATGCCCAGCATTTGGCTACTGCCTTGAATATCTGTAACAGAACGTGGTATACATGTATTTTCTGCACTGTACTTATGCATACTCAGTGTAGCTGGCAGTATCCACTCTGATTAATTATAACGTTTGCAGATGCCAGTTACATAGATTATCCTTCACAGACTATTGTAATTTTGGAGAAAGAATCTCGGGAATATATTTCAGTTAAAAGCTGATCTACTAACCTTTTCAGATCAAACAAATTAGCGTAGATGAGCGTTTATAACTTACAGGGACCATCAATGCAGCCACGTAATGGCAGTGATTATCATGTGCACTATGTAAGCTACAGGTACCAAGACCTGGTTGATTAAGGATGCTAATTCCAGTAAACAGTTCATAACTTTCCTTTGAGACAAAGGTTTGGGCATGTAGGTATCATGAACCCTATATTAAACCTATAGATACCAGGTATTATGAAACTTTGAAATTCGGAATTAAGACGAACCGTATGACTGTTGTAAACTGGTTTTGTGATGTGGTCTTACTCCTAAGACTACCAAGCCATGAAAATACAGTTTTAGTATGGCTGAAGAGTGGTCTTTGTTTTCAGTTGGTCTTCCAAGTTGTTGCAAAGTGAGCTTCCACTTTTATAAAAGGCATTAAAGTTATAAATAGCACACTTGAATTTACAATATTAGAATATGTTTAATATACATGTATGTAGCTCTAAGCGAAAACTATTTAACAGTAGCTCTAGTGTCTAAAACTTCAATGGACTGTAACATACATGGATATTGTAGCAGTGGTATTTGTAGCTGTGTATAAAGTAATGGTACAGTGGCGTTCATGTATCAACGATTGAACCAGTACTACCCAATATGAAAAATGTTGATGCAATCAGTAATGCATTGTAAATCTGACCTGGTGTATGCCACGGACACCGAGGATTGTCTCCATCTGGCCAGCTGCTGACATCTCATCACTGTCCTCGCCTGGAGATAAATATAGCAGACAGAAACTGAAATAATTACCTGAACTAGTCACCCTAGTCATAACACGATAGCTACCGTAATGTCTTATCAAAATGTTTCCGTTTACCTTCCAACAGCAAAGTTGAACTAGTTTGGTCAATTCCAGATATTGATAACATGAAGTCCTTAATATATAATGATTTGTAGTTGATTGAGCCACAGTAGAATTTGGGTACGACCATAACCCCTGGGCTTCTATGTACCGGATAATATGCGCACAATTATGGAATATGAGATCATGCTATCTGGGTTAGCGACCAATGCTGCAACCATTTGGCCAACAGTACCTCCCACCTAAAAACCGTTGAGTAAAACTGAACGTTAGTATTACACGTCACTCGCCAAGAGGAAATGAAACGTTACCCACGGTTACATTTTGTCTCCTGTTACATGTATGTGTCCTCACCCACGGCAGATGAGCGGACAGCGAAGGCCAGAGAGGAATGGTTGCTTCCAAACTGCCGTATCAACTCTTGGCCTAGGACCTGCTGGATCTCAGCACACGGCAACACACTGGCAAACTGTTCACTGACACACTGGCATTGTTCAGCCAGGTAACCATCTGCCCGTCCACTGAAATTCAAAATAATACAGTGTTTCTGGGAAATCTGACGCGTATCTGAAGGATTACAACATGAGATTGCTTTCTAAAACTTTAACTGCATAGATGAATTATTTATACCAGCTACATTAGCTATATTATTTTCGCAATTATAGCTATGGTAACATATATAAATGGAGCTATTGAAAAAAAAAAAGAAAACAAATGTATGAATTTATTTTTCGCAATTTGCTTTTTAGGTGGCATGTTTTATTATCATTACACATGCAATACAAACTTATCTAGATACCTTAGAGTGCTCAATATTACACTATGCAATCCCGCAGTCCTTGTAACGCAATTAACTGTGTATATATTATATGTGTGTGTTAAGGCAAACAATGCAATAGCATAAAGAAGTTTAAGATGAATCCAGCATGAATCCATTAACATCCATATAATAAAACACGAACGCCAGTACAATCTTAACCTTGCCCTTCCATTAACAGTTACTTCATCTCCATGTGATACCAGGATTACATGCGTAAGACTTTAACAAGAAGCCCAGGGGCTTGGCGCTCTGCTTGACAAGATGGAAGACAATGACCACATAAATTGGATAAGATCTAGATGTATCTTTCACTCTAAAAGCTGCTGTTTTCGAGACACAAAGTTTTTGAAAATCTGAAGTACACCGAATGACCCCAGAATGACCTTCACCCCCTAAGTGTCAAAAGTACCCGGTGTACGCTGAATACTCAACCCCGAAGCCCAAATTTAAATCCGTTTTGCTCTACGACCAGCCATTATCGAGATACAGGCTTGTCAAAAATCGGAATGCACCGAATGACCCCAGAATGACCTTAATCACTGAAGTGTCAAAAGTACCCTGGTTACACTGAATACTCACCCCCCGAGGCCCAAATTTCACTCTGTTTCGCTCTACGGTCGCTCATTTTCCAGATAATTGAGGTTTTTGGTTTCCCCATAGGGTACAATGGTGAAATTCAAAAATTCGCTAAAAATCGGAAACTTCAAATTTCAAAAATCCAAAACAGTGCTTTTGTGAGGACCAATGAGAAGAAAATTCAGAAAAAGTTTGAAAGGATTCAAAAGTGATTTGAGGGAGGAGTAGCGTTTTGTAGTTTTTGGCTCCCATAGGGTCCCATGTGAACGAAAAAGAAAAAAATCCTCAAAAATCAAAAACTCAAAATTTCAAAAATCCAAAACAGTACTTTTGTGAGGACCAAAGAGAAGAAAATTCAGAAAAAGTTTGAAAGGATTCAAAAGTGATTTGAGGGAGGAGTAGCGTT
>JAAUYG010021765.1_pt1 | contig 15063 bp, 13 predicted proteins | sample 7278091 | NCBI WGS metagenome assembly JAAUYG01 (sample SAMN14350201, study PRJNA611818) | marine sediment metagenome | isolation source: surface marine sediment (0.6m) | place: French Polynesia: Moorea | collected 2018-08 | reverse complement strand
GACGGACGACGGACGAATTTCGATTCATGAGCTCTGCTGACATTGTCAAGCAGAGCTAAAAATGCATATACCCCAGTAGACAGAATCTTTTTATCCAAATTTGATACTGTTGACACTTTTGCAACATTATTTTGTGGCTCAATACACTTATTTGTGGCTAAAAGAAAAGATATCTTTTAGCCACAGTGGCTAAGCAGAAAAAAATCCTAGTGCTAGCATGGCTAGCCCAGCTATCATCATAGGTGGTAATATACATTTTTGCATCCCAGTGATCCCACATAGCTACATTAGACAGCTTCATGGGATGCAAAAATCTGTATTACCAACCACCTATATTAACATTAACAAATTTATTAGAGGCGAACTATTGAATAGCAGTCACCAGACAGAAAGATGCTTTAATACAGACATGATTAAACCTTTTGTATATATCTCCTGCAGGATATACTATAGATGCTCGGTGTCGAGGCAGGAGAAGAAGGATTACTGTGGTTTTCGAGTCTTGGAGCAGGGCAAGGTGCGTTCTGATTCACATACACGCTACCTGTTACTGAAAATTTGATAAAGTAGAAATGTTTGCGGAAATTAATGTTCGTTTCTGGAAGCATGCACAAGTTAGTGGGAATGTAAGTTTACTGCCGAGTAATACTAGGTAGGGAAATATTACTTTGTTTACCTTAAAATTTATACATGTTATACATGTTATAGGGATTAAAGTTGATGATATTGCTTGACTCACCAAAATAGTGGAATAAATTCCAAGCCAACATTTCTACATTTACAATATAATGTTTATTGACAACCGTGTGTGTAGTCTATGCACAGGATTCATTTTAGGGTAGGCATTGTTTGTTTTCTGATTTATTGCAGTTGCTGAGTTATGGTTCTTGGCCATATCTGACAGTAGTAGTGGAATCAAGATATTAGTGGCTTTATTTAATTGCCACAAAAAGGAAAACATATTCACTGTAAAAATGTAAATGAAAAATTTTGGTTGTAATATAGTTAGCACAACAAACTATTAAATACTGCTGTCAAATGTAGATTTGGCATAGTCATAGCTGGATGCATAAATGCTAAGTACTGGGTAGTAAGAACAATACTATTGATATTTAAGATACATCTACTTGTGTTCAGATTTATAATATACCATTTTATGTTGCAGAAGAAATCAACTCCATTAAAATCCAGAGATGTCAATGTTGCCACAGAACCTATTAAGGGCCAGAAAACATCCAGTGTATCCAGTACCGGCAGTGAAGGACTGTCATCTCCGGAGGAGCCGAAAATCAAAAATCAGGCCGGACAACAGCAGAAATCTGCCATTCCTCCTGTGGTACCTATGAAAGACCAGAAAAATACAGTCGGATCTAAGGGTATGGAGCACTCCACAGTTAGTGATCGCGATGGTGCTGCTAAAAATACCATAAGCTGCTCAAAGCCATCTGGGGAAAAAGAAAAGGGATTAAAATCTGTTCTGAGTTTCGGAAGCCTTGCAAAAAGGGCGGTTTCCGACAAAAGGGATGCTCTCCATTCAGTTGGAGAGGAACCTATGAATGAAAGCTACTCAAGTTACCGCGACAACAGCAGGGTGGTCGAAAGCTCCGATGACGACGACGATGACACTGTGGATGAGGAGACCGATAAAAGTAGCACCGGAGGAAATTCCAAGAGCGGGAATCTGAATGATGGGCAAAGACGGGATGAACAAGATGAAAGTGCCATGAGTTATCGTGACAGTAGTGTCATTAATCTCATAAGCAGTGACGAGGAGAGTGACAGTGACCGTGAAAGTTTCTCGGCAGCCAAACCTGTAAAACCATTATCGAAGCCAGTATCAAACACTGCAATCCACAGCGGAAGTGCTGGTTTGACTCAGCGACAGGTGGTTGTGAGTAGCAGCAGCTCATCTTCCGAAGATTCCTCCGCTGATGAGGCAGAACAAGACAAACCTTTGCAGAAGACTGAGCGATGGGTTGGTACGAGTAGCTCCAGCTCATCTGCTGAAGAGGCAAAAGGTGACAAACATTTGCAGCAGGCTAATATCAGAAAGCAGGATCTGTATGAGTCATCTCTCGCTGAGAGATTGCTCAAGACCGGTGCATCCGCGAAATCCGAACCCGAAGTCACAACGATGGTGCTCGGAGGGAAAACATACAAAGTGATCAAGAAGGCTCCCAATGCAAGCACTGACGCCGCAACCACTGAGAACAGAGCCACGGGCGATACCCTGAAAGAATCTGCTCTAAGTACTAAGGTGGAGAAAGTCTCCGCAAATGCAGGTGCTATGTCAGGAGAGGGCAAAAATGAACCACAGAATAACAGTATAAAAATTATCAATGCCAGTGAAAGCAAAAGTAGCGATGCGACTGCATCTGTCAGCTTGCAGCAAGTCAGTAATGACCTCTGTAAACATGTACGCCAGAGGGACGAACTCAACCGACGGCTGGAACAGCAAAAGGTTTGTTAACGTATAATGCTCGCTCTAAAATGTATTGTTCACATGAGACATAGCAGCTGTTATACTTGGTAGAGAATAATGTTTCAGCAAATTTGTAAAAAGATCCTGCCATGTTATTGTACACGGTCACTCAACACTATTTGAATTGTCTATAGATTTAGTAGAAATTATGATCCATGAGTTACTTCCTGACTAAACTGAGAGGTTTTAACTGTGCAACCTCGCCTTAAGACCATCATGGAAAACAGACCTCCCCAGAAATAAAACTACTTTGTTGTTAGCAAACAGCCTATAAATATTGGTTTAAGAATTAAGACCACCCTAGAATATTGTGGACCACTTTGCCTTCTGGCAGCACCCTTGGAGGTCTTAATTCTGGGGCCCACAGAAAATCTACAGCAGATCTGGCAGAGTCAGCATTCATATGAATTCCTAGTCCATCGTCCAAATTGCATGTACCGGTACTTCATATATAGCCAACAAAAATGAATGGACCTTACATTATTGTAATTACCAATGGTCATGATAATAAATGGTAAACGTGATCGATGAACACCGAAGCAAATTGGCTGTGAAATATTCTTTTCATGATATTTTGTTTCTGGTAAAAAATTGTGGTCTGACCTCTTGAGGTTATGTCGTATCAATCGTGTTCAATATTTCCTAGGTTTTGTCCCTGTAATTGTAGATGGTGCTGTCCCGAGTGAACGTATCCGCGCTGCCTGACCAGGGACGTAAACTGAAACAGCAAGTGGATCAGCTGACCATGTCACTGCAGCAGCTTAACCTACAGATCAGCCGGGAGAAACAGATCATTTACGATCATCCACTCAACTCGCGAATTAGGGGTATGAGTACTCTTTTGTATTATATGGTATTCATTATATGGTACTTTTCTGGTCTTTTTTTCCAAGTTGATAAAACTGTCAGAAAGCAGTTCTTAAACAAGAATGCAAGATATCTGATATACATTTAATTTTAACTAACACATCTTGAATTGTTTTGGGACCACTCCTAATGTTCTTGGTTGTCACAAGCTGGACTAAGGCTTTAAAAAGTAGAAACATATCTGCGTATAATATTTTGTTCTTTGCTGATTCTAAGTTTTCCTCTGAATGCATCTTTCATGCAGAAGCAAACGCAGCTTCAGGAGCAAAGCCCAAGGTGATTGTTGTGCCCGGAGGCCAGCAGGGGGCAGCAGGTAACCATGACCACCAGCAGGGGGCAGCAGGTAACCATGACCACCAGAGGGTGACAGTCGCTGGGCAGGTGCTTCCACAGGGAATGAAACAAACTAAGATGACCGACCACGCGGACACCAACAGACTGCCGGCGCACGTACTGCAGCAGATGTATGCAGGTTAGTGCAGGCAGGTGTTCTCGACGCACTACCGGTAGTACGTGTAAAAACATCATGAATATTGGTGATGTAATATTTGAGCATTGTAAACTGGCTGTAAGAGTATGAATTTTAATAGTGTAAACATAGACACAGGGCTCACTTACATCAATGGTCTTCAATGTACGTTGAATATACAGTGGTCTTTGTAATTACAGTTACTGTACAGTGGTCCCTGCGATTTAAGACCCCTCCGTTTTAAGACTTCCCTCTGTGATAAGACCACCTATTGGCAACACTACTTTTATATTTTCAATACAAATACCATTATCTTTAAGGCCACCTTCAATTTAAGACCATTTAAGAAGCTGTGGTCTTAAAATGGAGGGATCACTGTATATCCTCTGAAGCTAAATTATAGCAAAGATTGAGAATCGATCATAAAAATTTTACACAAAGATGTATTAAGCATACTTAGAATACAATATCATAAAGTGATGTTTCTTGAAGTGGGAACAATCTGTATTCCAGCCCGTCCTCAGGCCATGACCTTGTACGGAGGTCGTATGACGGCGTCTCGGTTACAGGAAGTTGGACAGGTTACCATGGAGGCCATACAGAAACTTCACAGGTGGGGCTGTGGGATATTTCGGCATCAGATCATTAATGTTTGGTTACATGTATAGATAATTTCATCTCCTTGTTACATTCATTTGTGGAAGATAAAAGACAGGAATTGCAATCAGAAGTTGATTGACAGAGTTTGTATTAATAGAATTTTGGCTCATCACATTGTGGTTCAAGTCGTTTTCTCACTAACTTTAGTACCGGGTACATGAAGTTCTACCATAGCTGAGGCTGGATGTTAGTAGTTCTTCCAGAGCTTTCGGCCAGTGATTCTTCAGTGGTGGTGATGTCAGGCCTTCAGGATGTGTGACCCCCATCAGACAACATCAGATTCTGTGCATAGACTTTGATACAGGTCTAAAGTATTATTATTCACCCAGAAAATTATGTGGACTTGTTCAGAATTTTAAAAGTAAAGGAATAAAAATAAACAAATAACTGTACCCTTGCCTCTGATATAAACATGATGAACTGTGTGATAACGTCTGTTGCCAGGCAAATCGAGAGCTGTCCATCTGCTGATGTACGTAATGAAGACCCTGGGGGGATCTTGGTTGATCTGATGCCACATCAGCAGCATGCGTTGGCATGGTTACAGTGGCGAGAAAAACAGGAGCCCCCTGGTGGCATACTGGGTAAGTGGCACAGTCATATAATAATAACGCCGGAACATGTAGCTTTATACACATTTTGTACACTTCAATATGCTTCACCTTAAAAATAAAACAACCATAAAGAGAGAGCTCAGTAAAAACAGCAAAATGTTGCCATGGTATACTCATGATACTAGTAAGCTGGTACTTTTTAGGGCAGGTCTGTACAGGTGCTTTCCAGGACCGAGAGGATTGCCTTAAGTTTATATTCTCAATAGCTTTCCTTCCATTGCCCTTACCCCCCTGCAGCTGATGACATGGGTCTGGGGAAAACTCTGACCATGATATCCCTGATCTTACAGCAACAGGAACTGCAGGAGGCAGCCAAGACTGAAGATCAAGCCAAGGAGAAAGACGTGTGGCTGAAAAAATGTAGGATTTTAACAGATGACACATTAAATCTTTACTTGCATTCATGGGTTATGGAGATATAATATATTGGTAGGGCTAACATTTGTATATATTAAAAAACAAAACATATAAAGTATATGAAGCTGAAGAAAACAAAACTGAAGGCTGATGAATATTTGCCATAAGAGGTGTTGGTACATGTATAAATATTTGTTGGAATGTCACTAGTTGAGGTCAGAAGACTACTTTGGCAGTTTAATATAAACTAGTAGTACATGAGTAGTTGGAGAAGAGAGTGATTTGAGAACTTAAGGATAGTATCAACTAGAATGTTTTTACTTTTAATCTTCACAGCCTTATACATAATGCAATCCTCTAGAAGCAGTATGCAGTTATCTATTTTCCATAAGAATCTGGAACTGGTTTCCCAACAAAGGTCTAAGTATTTCCTCTCTCATAAGACCACCTTATTTTCTAACAAGAAGTTGTGCCCACATTAGAGAGGTGGCCTTGGCGAGAGGGACAAGTAAATACAGTGGTCCCTGCATGTTAAGACCACCACTTAGCCAGACAAATGTGGTCTTAAATTTGAGGTGGTCTTGAAATGGAGGGATATATTGATTGAAAATATAAGAATGGTGTCACTGATAGCTGGTGTTAAAATGGAGGACATTGTTAAACGGAGGGGTCTTAAATCGAAGGGACAACTGTACATTCACAGTAGTGGCGGCAAAAATTTGTGGTCATATTAGAGAGGGTGGTCTCTGTTGAGAGTGGCCACTGAGAGAGAGTCTACTGTATTGACTGTAAGCATGGGAACGTTAATCATTAACAAGATGATTAGTGAACTTACCGTAAGTTTGCTTGAGAAACAATCCCTTCTGGAACTTTAATTTGATGTAATTCTGTTTGCAGATGGAGGTAAAATTTTGAAAAGCTCTGCCACCCTGGTGGTGTGTCCAGCCTCGCTGGTACATCAATGGGCCAGCGAGATAGACCGGCGCTGTGAGCGGGGATTGCTCAAAGTCATCATGTATCATGGACCAAACCGGGAAAAAGATCTCAAAAAGTTTGTGCTTCAAATTTGTGTTAAAGTTCTTGTTTTAAACCAGAAAAAAATAATACTATATACAGGACTGATTTCTAGGCACAATAAGTTAACTGTGAACTGTCACTTGTTCACATTTTGTTCTGTTTTGAAGAATGCATCTGGCTAAGATAGTGCTACCTATTAGCCACATAGCCAAATGTTATAAGAATTCTCATGTAGCTAAAAGAATTGGGTTGCTTTTAGCCACAGTGGCTAAAGCCTCAACTTTTACATCATATACTCCTGTAGTTACATGAATCAACAGTATATATACATGTATGATAGCCGTCATTGAGTTATTCAGACAGATAACATGGATTTAATCAAATACATGCATGCATCTTTTTTTTAAGTTGGAATCTCCAAATTTAATACTGTCGATGCAATGATGCCTTTTACAAAGTTAACATGTTTTGTGGCCACATAAACTCATTTGTGACTTTTAAACATTATAGGCAAAGGTATCCCTTTGCCACCATGGCTAACCAGGAAAAGTTCCTAGTGCTAAGCCTGGTCTGGTGATACTGTGACAGACAGATTTGTTTGGTTACTCAGGTTAGCGAGGGCTGATGTGGTTCTCACTACTTACACAATTATTGGACGGGAAGTCGGTGTAGATGAAGATGCCAAGAAGGACAAACAAAAACAAGAAATGCCTGCTACAGACCAAGTAAGTATAGTTGTCCTGCATTTTGAGATCATCTCCTCAGCTGAAAAAAATGTGGTCTAAAATTGAAGGTGGCCTTAAAATTGAGGGATATTTATATTGAGTGTTTTCACTGATGGGGCGATCTTAAAATATTGGGACAGCTTGAAAATGGAGGGGTCTTAAATTTGCAGGGACCACTGCAGTGGGAGACACTTTATGGAACCTCTTTACCTCAACAGTCTAAATGGGATATCCTTTTGAACTATCTTGTAATAAAAGTACTCGTACCCACATAAAACTATATCTGATGGTTGCCTAGGAGGCTACTGTTCATTAACAGATGCAAATAATATACATTACTCAAAGTATCATCTTGAAGTTAATAATTTTCTGTTTTGTTACTTTTAAATATTTGGAGCAGTTTAGAGAAAAACTAAGTTCTAAAACAGTTTTTTACTGCTCTTAAGCATATGGAAAAGAATGATTGTCAAGGTGATTAGTAAAGTACTTAGGCTGATTCCGGACTTAATTTTTTTTAGAACCTGGGAAATAAGAAACACTTACAAATCAATTCATGGCAGGTGACTACAGTTCTAGGTCTTTATGAATCCAGGACTGGAGTTCTGAGATATACTTAAGTCTAAGTTGTGACTCAAGTCATTAAATCTGTCCAATGTGATTGACTAAGAATCTGACTTAGGTCAATACTTCGACAGAAGTGTTTTTTGAGAACTCCACGCCAGATGATTATGAGGTTGTATTTCCTGAATTTTTAGCCCTGAATATTTATATTCTTATACAGTGTCACCCCTCATTAAGACCTTCCCAGAAATAAGACCAGCTCAGATTGAAGACCACTCTCACACCAGGCTATATTGTTACAGAATTCAGACCACCTAAAAGATTGATTAAGACTACTTTAGCCCCAATGATGGGTGATCTTAATGCCCGGATTCCACTGGATATAATTCAGGATGCACATTGTGTTTCAGGATCCGTCAGAAGACAAACCCTTACCTGGACTGCTCCGGATTGGCTGGGAGAGGATCGTACTGGATGAGGCTCACAACATCAAGAACCACAAGAGCCTGAGTGCCATGTCAGTGTGTCGGTTGCGAGCCAAATATCGCTGGGCGCTTACTGGGACTCCCATACAGAATGATCTCCTCGATATGTACTCGCTTCTAAGGTACATAGTTTACAGCAGATGCTTAGAGTCGGTTTCTTGAAAACTCCATTCCAGTACACTAATGATCTTGAACCATGATGAAAGCTGTTGAATGTGATCAATTAAGTTCACATTTAGACTTTAGATGCTGGTTTGTTAAAAATCTTGTAATCCAGTGATCTTAAGCGTGGAAAAGACAATGCCAGCTTAGATGATTAGTGAAGTTAAGTTCATTTCTAGACTTAAGAATTTTCCAGAAAGTAGCCCTTAATGTTTTAATACACTGGGCCACTGATATCATATTCTTGACCTGTGTCTGACATGAAAAAAGCATGTAAACTTCTTATTGGAAAATAAAGCAAAGAACATGATTCTTAAAACAGGTGCTGGAACATATTGGAAAATTTGGGGCTTAACCGTGATCTTAAGATGAAAAAGATAAAAACAACGCACTATCTGCTGTGTTATTGAGTACTAAGTGATATTGTGTGGCTCAGGTTCACCCCTACAATTACTAATGTACATGTACAAGAAACTGCTACATGTTAATGTTCCACCTTTGGTTGGTTGTCCTGTTTTAGGTTCCTCCGGTGTTCCCCGTTCGATGAGTACAAGGTCTGGAAGAAACAGGTTGACAACAAGTCTGGTAAGAGTCCCTGAAGAGTCATACTGCTAAGTTTTGTTGTAAGGTTATTCATGCACAGTTCGTATGTTAGAAATATGGAATTGAAACTGTGATGGGATTCGGCTGTAAAAGAGAGGCTTCAGCCCAAATTCTTTGATCCTGCATATGCATTTTTATCCCAAATTTTACAGCTCTGAGCTGTCAGATTGTAGGATGTGAAATTTCCCAGCCACCCATTCACCCCTCCTTCCCCCCCTGGATCTGCCACAAGTGTGAACTGTGCATATCTTCTGGATTTGTTTGTTTGGTAGGCTCTTAAAAAGTTTTTGCACAGCTTGAGATGCAGTTACTCGTAGGATTAATACTAGATTAGAAGAAGGGTAGAGAGATGTTAGAAGATGTTCAGGGCTACCAACTCTTAGTGACCACTCTACAGAGGCCACCCTCTCTAATGTGGGCCAAAAAATGTTGCAGCTGTTATAAAGCATCCCGCTCTTACCAAAGACCAATTCTCTAGGATGGTCATAGCTTCTTGTGAATTAGGGTGCCCTTAGAGGATGACTACTATGAATGCGGGTGTGATTCTTCAGAAGACACATGTTGGAACATTTGCGATTTATTTTCACACTGCTACATCATGTACATCTTGTTTGTTTTTTAGCCAAGGGAACTCAGAGGTTGAACCTTTTGATAAAAAGCCTCCTGTTGAGACGAACCAAGAATGAAAAAACCAAGGAGGGTGAAACACTTGTGAGTATAAATAGTTAAGCAAATCATTAATATAAATGTGCAAGTCCTATTTGATGTGTAAGTCCTATTTAGTCTCATTTAAATTAAAATTTTAAAAATGGATTAATATCATTATTTTCCCAAACAGAACAAGATTCATTTTGAACCAAGTGACTGCATATAGCATAAAGTGGTCTCTCTATTTTAAGACCACTCACGGGACCTTGGAAATGTTGTCTTATGTGGGAGATGGTTTTAAATTGACTTCAATAGAACACAAAGTTCACACTTTGGATCAAATTAATTGGTCTTGTAATCAAGGTGATCTAAAAATATTGGGGCCACTGTAATTCTGTCATACTGGGTGGCTAAATTCTCAAGATTTCATTTTCATTATACGATGTTATACAACTTTATATAATAAGTGAATTAGACTAATGTTAGAAATAAACAGTAGGGAGTTAGTGTCTATTAAACTCAAGCTGCATGACAGTACATGTAGATTGAAATGTTTGTGAGACGGACTTGGCTAGGACAAATTGATCCTGTATCTTGGGTTTGCAAAAAAAAATCGTTATTTTTTTTTCAGGTTCCTCTCCCATCTAAAGAAACCATCAGCCATGATGTGGAACTAAATGGCAGTGAAAGGGCTGTCTACTCAAAGATCTATGCACAGTCGAGGTACTAATAGGCAGTAATTTAACATATTGATATTGCACGCCTATTATAACATGATTTAGGTGAGCAAGGATGGTAACATAATGTGTATACAGTAGAACCCATGTTGAAACAATGCCCACACTCCTCTTGAATTCCGTGCTCAAAAAATGGAATTGTGTGCTCAGAAAATGCAAAGTCTGCCAGTAAACATGGTAAATGGAAATTCTGTGCTCAGAGAATTAAAATTCCGCACTCCGAAAGATGGAACTTCTGCGCTCAGAAATTTTCTTTCAGAAACTGCAACAGCTGTATAAACAGACCTCCAGAATTCCGCGCTCAGAACATGGAAATTCTGTGCTCTATAATGGAAATTCTGTGGTCAGGAAATGGAAATTCTGCTGTACCATGGAAAATCACCTTTTCCGCTATGTACCATCCAAATTGGGTCTTTCGGCATTGCTGCATCCAGTTCAAAGTTCCGGGAGGATTGAACTCCCGAAATAAGACCCCCTTTCGCGAGTGATAAAAGTTACACAACAGTGCAATATGGCTTTAAGCTTCACAATGAAGACCACCTCTGCAGAATTAAGACCGCTGTGGGTGGTTTCACTGTATAATGCTGCATGTGATCTGGTATACTGTACAATCACCTTGGCTGGGGTTTATCTGTCCTCACTTGAAGTCGTTACTTCAACTTTCTCAAGAATCCTGACATATAGGATAGTGGGACAATGTTTGTTGGCATTTTAAGACAATTGACTATAACTACGCTCACTTCAAGTCTGCGATCCCTGTCAGAATCTTGTGAAACAGTCATGACTTGGAGTTCGCTACGTTATAACAATATAAGGACTTGTCCGAGTCCAAAAAGACTTGAAGTTCGCTACATTATGAGAATACAAGGACTGGCCGGAGTCTGAAAAACTGATTCGGTCAGAAAAAAATATTTTCTTAAAATCAGAGGTGGTCATAAAAGGCACTGAAGTCTTACTATCATATTTAATATGATGGTAACTTAAAGGTCTTAAGTTGTGGGAGCCGAAGTGTGTAAATTTTAAAAGCAATCTTTATACATTTAAAGGAAAAATGGCATGACCACTGATTTGTGTTTGTGTCGCCAGGGCAACACTTCAGAGTTATCTGAAGCGCCACGAAGACAAACAGCAAGAAAAAGATGCCCTCGCTGGGAATTCAATGAATCCCTGGGCCAAGGATGATAGCGCAGCGCCTTTCTCGGCCAATCAGGCAGCAGGACCCAGCATCCTGAGAGCCAGTAGCATGGCCAGTTCAGCCAATCAGAGACAACCCGGGGGAGGTCAGATTCTGTTACTGCTGTTGAGATTGCGACAATGCTGTTCGCATCTTAGTCTAATGAAAGACGTGAGTATGAGGTGGTATTTGGATAATGTGGAGACAGTTTCTATAAATTCTTAAAGTCTAGAAATAGACTTAAGTTCACTGACAACTATCATCTTTTCAATGCTTCATAGCTTGAACTTATAAGATAAGTTTTGAACTTTAAAATTTTCTAGAAAATTGCTCTCGAAGATGCAGATGAACTTATTTATCTTTGAAGCATCAGTGAAAATTTTAGTATCATTGGGTGCCGAATTGGACCCTTAAAACAAGATTAAGGTGTTAGCAGAAGTTTTCTTATACTTTTTGGGGTTATCAAAAAGATTAGCCATTATACTCATTGCAGTCTTAAGAATGGCGTGGATTCTTTCCGTTTCAGTGTCACAACACTCACCCAGTATACTGTACGCGCACTTTGAAATCATTTCGTAGAATTAACACTTTTGAGAAACTAAATTTAACATCGTAAAGTTGTGTACTACAGAAACGGAACCTGTAGTAAATATTGAAAGATAATCAATTGAAGGACCCATAATGAGATATAACCACATGTTGCCCACTCTTTGCTCATTGATTTCCTTAACACTGTAAAAACTGTAACATTAGCTGTAACATTATCATGTGCACTCTAAGACTGGTAGATATTAGATAGCTAACTGCAGGCTATATAATCTACAGGCCCTAGACATGGAGGCCATGGAGGCTGACGGCTTAGATCTGGATATTGTGGAGCAGATGAAGGAACTCACAGTGCAAGAGAATCTGGATCTCAAGGAACCAGATGTCAAACAAGTTTCCAGTCTGTTTGAAGTTGGATCATCTAGTACCAAGGTAGGACTTGAGTGATAGTGACATATCTCATTGGAAAAATAAACATTCCCTTCCATAGTAGTCACTCTGGGTCTAAGAAATTTCCATAAATCGATAGTTTATCGGTGCGATAATTGTTACCTCTGTACGTAGGAAAAAAATGCCCTATCACCTTGAAGTGCAAGCCGCTGTACCCATTAGTTTGCACTTGAAGAGCAAACCAAATGTAAGGACTGTTGATGGCCTGTGTCCAGATGGGCCAATCAATGAATGGAAGGGTGACGAGTATTTTCCTTTGCACATTTACCATGTTTACAGGGAAAATGGGCTGGTTTTGTCAGCCAATTACTGATTTGTAAGTAAGTGATGACGTAAAATTCTGCAGGAAGTCCTGTTCAAACATTCAATCATGATGTTACAGAGAAAAAAGAAGTGTCAGTTGCCTGTCAAATGTTGTATGAATAGTGATGTATTTTATTTGGGTTTTTTTATGTGTGCATTTCCAGATAGCGTGGGTTGTCAAGGAATTGGAAAGGATTCGAGACATCTCAGACTCTCGGAAACCAATGAAAAGGTACTTAAATGTTTAATTACAGTGTCATGTGTAAGAGTAATTATTGTAAATCGTTGTGGCCTGGAGTAATATTAAGACTTGATTAACTATTTTTCAGCTCACCTTCTAGCCATATTTCTCCAGCTGGGTTTTTTGCATGTTGGAACCGTGACCTTGTATATTATCAAAAGGGTTCTATTAAATATCATGGCAAAATATAGTAAATACAAAAAGAAAATAATTAATCAGACATGTAGTTCTTATATACAACCTGTAGTTTTACAGACACTGTTAAGCTTAGTGGTTAAGGCATAAGTTTGTGGTGCAGGAGGCTGGGATTCAACCCCCTGACCACCCCGTCAAACCGAAGATGTTAAGATGGGTTGGTTCCTGTCAGCGATATGATTTTTATGCTGAGTGCTGACATACAGCACCCAGCATAGTGCTCTACATGAAACTAGCTTAAAATTAGCATAATGTCCAGTGGGAAGCCACCGTAAGACCATCTTGGGGGGGAAATACGACAGCCCCAGAATAAAGACCAAATATTAGACTCCCCAAAGACTCCCCAAAGAAACACAAGTTCTATAGTGTTTCAGGACTAAGACCAGGTCACACCACAGGTGGTCTTAAATCCTGGGTTCAATGGCATGTTGTGTTTCTATGGTATCGCTGTTGTGTCCCCAGCGTCATTGTATCCCAGTGGACAAAGATGCTGGAAGTCGTGGAGTATCACCTGAAGCAGGAGGGATTCGCCTGTGTCACCATTCGTGGGGACGTGCCTGCCAAGAAACGAGGGGAACTGGTGGACAACTTCAACAATGACCCTGAGGGACCTGAGGTTTGTACATTGGGCCAGGGTTGACATGCTTTAAGTTAAAATCTGACCATTCTGATGTGTGAAGATTTTTCTCACTATGTAGTAGACTGTATATGATTAGGCGGAGATGTCTTATAGTTTCGGCTGAGGTTTTTTTCTTCTGATTTTTTTTTTCTTTTTTTCTTCTTCGGCTGCCCACTCAGCTCCACAATATTGGGTCTGACAGTGACAAACATTCATGGATGACTTTCATATTTGGAATAGGACTTCCCTAGGTTATCACACATACTTAGAGCAATTTTTGGCATGATCCGCATTTTCGCTCAACTTTACGGAAAGAAATCGCAAAAAGTGTTTGATGCGCATCTACTCTGACAAATCTTGGATAATATCGACCATATTGCATCAATGTTATCCTTAGGTCAGGGCCTTTTCTGGGACTTATTGGCAGGACTGTAGTTGACACGGTCTGAACACAGTGCAAATGGATTCCCCTACTATTTTTCGTTAGCACTTGTTATCCTTCAATACTTGACAAACCGTTAGAGATAGACACCTAGTTACTATTAGAGACTAATAGGAAGTCATATATGGGGAGTTAAATGGCACCATCAGATCAGACCTTGAGTGACCTTGAAAGGTCAAACTCAAGGTCAATCAGATTTCAATGCGTAATATCTCGCAAAGGAGCCAAGTTAGGCCCTATGTTACTATTAAACATTAATAGGAAACCGTATTTTTATATAGGGAGTCCTATATCACTATCAGATTTGACCTTGGGTGACCTTGAAAGGTCAGAGTCAAGGTCTCTCAGATTTAGAGTGGTAGCAGGTCTGCATGGCATGCATGTGTTTGCCTGCGGCTTATTACCACCTTAATCTGGATGTCACATAAGACACTTTGTTGGTGGCGGGGTTTTCCGCTGTCCCAGCGGTCTTTCTTGTTCACTTTGCATTCATCTAATTCCTGGCGCACAGCGGTTACGATTGTTAAAAAAAAAGACGTTTAAGTAGTACTTTAGTTACTTCTGAGAAGAGTGATAACGGCAATTTAGGCTAGACTATTTATATTAGCCCAAACTACAAGTCGATAGTACTAATTATCATTTTTTACACCGGAGTGGTTCCGATATCTGATCTGGCCCATAGTCCTGCACTGCATGTACTAGTACG
>JAAUYG010218087.1_pt1 | contig 15065 bp, 6 predicted proteins | sample 7278091 | NCBI WGS metagenome assembly JAAUYG01 (sample SAMN14350201, study PRJNA611818) | marine sediment metagenome | isolation source: surface marine sediment (0.6m) | place: French Polynesia: Moorea | collected 2018-08 | reverse complement strand
CCCCCCCCCCCCCCCCCCCCCCCCCCCCCCCCCCCCCCCCCCCCCCCCCCCCCCCCCCCCCCCCCCCCCCCCCCCCCCCCCCCCCCCCCCCCCCCCCCCCCCCCCACTCTGGACATGTTGAAGCCCCTTTAAACATGTTAAAAAAACACTGTTAAACATTTATTAAACATTTTAAAATCTACTTCCTGCAGTCTCAGCCTCCCGAGTGCAGTCTGTGTCCATATGGTGTCAGCCAGGGATCAATTTACGTACATCATACATGTACACGTAGTTTCAAAATTTTGCATAGCAGAAAAAGTTCAATTTTGAAGAATTTTGCATAAAATATAGCATTTTTCATAGGAAAAGCTGCTATGCATTTTGAAAGTATGTAGCATTTTCATAAGAAAGGCTGCTATGCATTTTGAGACTTATGTAGCATGTTTTCATGGGAAAAGCTGCTATGCATTTTAAAAGTTCGTTATGTAGCATTTTCATGGGAAAAGATGCTATGCATTTTGGAAGTTACATGTGTATAAAGCATGTTCCTGATCTTGTGCTCCACTTAAACACCAGTTAAATTGTTCCCTGGACTAGCTGTCAGCGGTGGTCAGCCAGTGGGGTTCAAGCAAGACCTCCACATGCTCCAGCTCTCAGCTGTAATACCTGGCTATGGCCTTGTTACACATGTGTTATGTGTGTTATGTGGCTTCCCATCAGAATTGATTGGCATTAAGGCCATATCCCTGCATACCTGTGGCACCCTGGGAAGGCCCAGCCTCCGGAAGCTGCTGCCAGTCGACGACACGAGGACGGGCAGCCAGATCATTGTCAGGGCCAGGTGACATGTCACAGTGGCTGTCCTCAGATGCTCAGATGACGCCAGAACTGAGGGGACAATCCTCTGTGGCCATGTAGCCTATTGTGATCAGGGACAGCAGTACCGCAGCTGTGCCGGGTTTGAGATTAATTAGCGTCAGACCGGGGTTTAAGCGACTGATGTAGCCATAGAACATCTGTGCTCTCTTGTTCTTGTGGCCCATACATGTTATTTTTTCATGCTAGATACATGTACATACATGTGACATGATACATGGTTTTTTTTGTTGCTTTACGTTCCTGTTGCGTCTTTTCCAGGTAAGGCTTTGGAGAAGTTCAAAAAAAACCTTCGGGTGACAAGACTGCAGCAAGCATTGATGTGGACTGTTAGGATTAAACAAGATCGACGTGCAGCATGTCAAGCAATCAACCTTGGACTTTAACGAGTACAATTTCCCAACAGTGAACGTTACGGTGACCAAGAAGTAACAAGTGCCATGGCGTTGGATATTTAATAGTTATATACAAGCAGTTCAGAATGCTGTAATTGCCGATTCTGGAGCATATAAGAAGATGGAAAAAATCTTGAATCCAGTGGACATCAGCAATGGAGTGGAAAGAGTAGCAGTAGCGCTGGAAAACCAACTGGATGTGGCACAAGTGAAAGATTTTGTGGTGAGTTTGACGCTGCTAATTGCTGTACTGTAACATGTATAAATGTACATGTATGTATGTAAATGTATATGTAAATGTACAAAACGTATGCACTAAACGTACTGCCTGGTATACATGATACAGGTATTTTAAAAATGTTAAATGTACCATATGTACACATAGATTACAATTAATTTGTGTATCTTTATTGGTATCCGTACACATTGCACAATTCAACTTTCCCACCACATGCAACATGTGCAATCATTTCTATTTCTTGGCCATAGACCATGTAGACATTTTATCAGTCAGATCGATACCCACTTGAGTATTAACATGATTAGTCTGTGATAGTTTCACTCCCGTTCCATGGAAATACTTGCCTGGTGAGCAGGCAGAGTATACTGGTAACTGGGTAATGCACGTTCTAAAAAAATGCATGAAAAGTGTACGATCTACATACATCAGTACATACTACCCCTGCTACATGGATATACCGGGTACATGACTGTATGTAACTTTATCAGATTTGGCATTGCAATGATAAACCTGGTTATATCACATGAGTTCAACTATTTATGCATGCCAGACGAGCTTGTGAGTCTGGCAGGACAGTGGTGAGGCCATACAAAAATAAATCATTGAACATGTTGGACAAGCGCAGTAATTAACAGTCTATATGATCATGATGATTATGTAGCTGTTCCTTCATTTCAGAGCATGCTAGGTGGTGTTCATACATGTATGTTAGACAATAAAAGACTGTAATTATGATAATCATGATAATGTGACAGCATTACTCCAAATGTGTTTGTTGTGTTTGCCTTACATATGTAATTAGCACCTAGCAATCCTAATAACATATACACGATATAGGCAAAATAACATTAGAATTATATAAAAGTAAGATTTGGGTCATTATGTGATAAATAAAAAGGTCATCATTCAGCATGTACAGTTAACATGGTTAACAGATTTATCATGTTTATCGCATGATTGTTTCAAATTGTTCAAGAATATGGAGATTTTGCAGCTGCATGTATACTATATAATTAAAAATTATGTGTACTGTTTTAAATAATACATGAATATATTATTTTTTTTGTTGCTAATTTCAGTATGTCCGGCACAATATCCCCGGTCCTTACTACGACAGACAGCTGTTTGTAGAGCAGTATGAAGGCTGCAGCTGTGACGGCAACTGCCAGACACTCGACTGCAGCTGTCTGCAGAAATACGGCATGGCGTACGACAACAACCACTGTCTCCGTGACATGGACCCTTTCTCCAGCAACATGACTCCGATTCTAGAGTGCCGGAAGGACTGTCGCTGCAGCCAGTCGTGTCAGAATCGAGTGGTGCAGCACGGGATCTGTGTCAAGCTACAGGTGTTCAAAACAAAAGACGGCCGAGGACTGGGATTACGTACGCAGGAAAACCTCCCAAAGAACTCGTTCGTGTGCGAATACGCTGGGGAGATCCTCCCGAAATCTGTTGCTAAGGAAAGAACCATGGCGATAAAGGACAATGGTGGTAACAACTATATCTTGGTGGTTCGGGAACACAGCAAACCAGACATCCCACTGATTACTACATATTTGGATCCTTCCTATATCGGTAACGTAGGTCGCTTTATCAATCATTCTTGCCAGCCAAACTTGTTTATGGTGCCTGTCCGAGTGAACAATAGCATACCGAAGGTTGCTCTCTTCGCATTGCGGGATATCGCCAAAGGGGAGGAGCTCTGTTACGACTATTCTGGAGAAATCCAGAAGGATCCCGCCCAGGATAGCAGTGTCAATAATGGAGATTCCGATTTACAAAAGCGCAATTCATCTTTTTCAAAAGAGGACCCATCTTATAAACTGCGTCGCCCTTGCTTGTGTGGAGCGAAGAACTGCAGAGGCTGGCTTCCTTTTGATAAATCACTCTATGATGATGATGATGGCTGAATAATGCCTTGGATATACAATATAGTCACATGTAACTGTATACCGTATGTGTCCTTATAAAAGCGCAGTACCAAATAGACATGCAAAAAAAGCCCCTCCAGCAACAAATATACCACATCGGTTAAAGGACAAATTCACACCAAATGCCTGATACAAGATCGTCAAGAAACAGTAAAATTTGAGCGATATTCTGGTCCTGTTTGGCTACCGTACATGCACAAATTGCCACTTCCTTGTAAACAAAGGTCCACGTGGTTGCTGTTACAATATACTAGAAGATCTGTATGTGTATATACCACTGTGTTGTAGATTCTGAATGACAGGATTTAGCATTGAAATTTTTAGACACACATCCAAGCCCTTGGACTAGCGCACTGCGCTACTGTACATGCTATAAGGACATATGGGTATACTGTACATTGTAAACTTCACATATGTGGTACCGGTACACAGGTTTAAATGATACCAGTGCAAATGATACCAGTGCATGCAAATTCCTGTATCATGTTTATAGACCATGTTTATGTTAAAATTGTAGCTGATTTTTCTTCCACTGAATTCTTCCTTTCTACTGGCCAGTGTCTATAAACACAACACCTCAAGTCCAACAACTTTTGTACATGTATTTAAAACATGGAAAACCCAGTGGTTGCTGCAGTAATTAACCACAGTCTGCACCGATGTTCAATTCTCAACTGGCTAGACTGGATTTCTGATCTTGCTAGAAGCTGTTCTGAAGTTGCAGTATTCTGCTCTGGCTAGCAGCTAGCATGGCTAGCCTTTAGGCTAGCCAGGGCTTGAGCCATCTTCAACTGGCTAGCCAACTTTGGTTGCTTGAGCCATGATCCTGGCCACAGCCAGGCCAGTGACCAAAGGAGAGCACTGGTTTTACTTGTCCCGAAAGAGAGCACTGGTTTTACCATGTTTACTTGTCTTTAGCCACTGCCAGGATGCAGATCCTGGCCCTCCAGTTTCAAAACATGATCGCTGGTGCTTAGTGGCCAGCACCCGTGCTCTCACTTTTACATGGCCTGGCTGGCCCACACTGGCCTTAGATAACACATGGATAAGGCCGTTTAAATTATGCTAACTGCGGTGCCTGCATCCGGTCAGTTGCCGACTTTGTTGTAATACATACTTCGACTGGAGCAGTTCGCTGGTAGTGTAGAAGTACTAGTATACATATACATCCTTGGCTAAGGCAGCACACACGGCTGTACATACAAGTGATATCTGTTACATGTGGTAGAGAAGTTATTTTGAAAATTCTTATCTTTTCTTCATGTTCTTGTGTATCTTTATTCTTTCCCAGTAAATCTTGGTGTGACTAGCAACAAGTGGTGTTTATTAAGACTTTCTAATACTTTAGTATTTATTGATCTCATTCTGTCTTTGATCTAATAATGTTCAAGTCTTGCATGTACATGTATATTCATGTAAGTCTTATGGCAGCTCTGGTCGTACAAGGTAGTGGACAGTGCCCTATTGGTCGCCGTGTGTTATACATGTTATATGTATTATGTATATTTCTGTAAAAGTTGCATTATCAACTGTCAACTGATCAAAGTCTGTCAAATGTGTCTTTTTGTGTGCTATTACCTGATGACCAGTGAACCTTTAATTGGTAACTTCTCTGCAACCAGTCTCTAGCTGTTAAGCACCCGGCTGTCCACTGATCACTTTCCTTGTATCATGTGCATGTATGTTTAAATTATTTCGGATCATGAATGCTAGTAGCACGTACAGTACAATGTACAAGTTTACCAGCATAAATAAGGTAAATACATGTACATGAACATGAACACTGGGGTTGGGTCATCCTTCATGTCAGACAATCTTGTAAACTTACGTTACTTTTTGCCGAATAAGGAGGCTCGGGTGCAATTCAAATCTGGCCCTTTTACTGTATTAAAGGAAAATATCTGATATGCCCCCCGCCATATGTAGCATACAAAGCCTTTCGCAACTGAGGCAGCTGGAAACGTTGGCCGTTTGATCGATGTTTCAGCTCTCTGCTCACTATCCTTCCATACAGTAAAAGGCAAGGCTTATGCCTGGTACAAGCGAATAATATTCATACACCATATCCCATGTATTCTGGGCACCATATACGTGATATACATGTACATTGCAGTGGCGAGTTCTATGGTGATGTCTTACATGAAGGTATTGCCTTTATCTGTTATGAAATTGCTTTACACATGTGCTCTTTGTTCAGTACTGGAAACCCACATCTTCCTGTTATTGGCTACAGCATGTAGCGTATATGCTTTAGCGTGGTAGAAGACCTTTCTTCATAAACAATGATTAAAGTTTAATGATTTAGTACCACAAGCATCTGGCAAGTGCTAAATGTGCCATATCATCGTGATCATATGCACCTAGCATGCTACAGAGGGCCTCTCAGGTCGAGCACAGGCATTGTTTGATACATGTAGCATGCGATAATGATAACGGTAGATTAGGTATGCTTTGTGCTGGTGTGTGGTATCTCATGGCTCATTGAGTACAAATTTCATAGCTGGCATCTGGAAACTCCTAGCGCATGGTGGCCTGCTATCGGCCAGGGCTGTGTTTCATATCTAATAAGACTTTAAAGACGTCTTTACATAGGCTAGCAGGCCTATGTAAAGACGTCTAAAATATGCTTTATGAAACAGAGCCCAGGTGTTCTATGGACTAGACCATTTAGGCGATGCCAGGAAGATATGCTTTTCAGATGTTTCAAGTACTGTAGATTGTTACTTGGATGTTCATGACATTAGCAATGAGCTTATTCTGTAAGGGCTTTTATATTAGTCCAACATTGTCCAACTTAACTAGGTTTTCTGCATTGTACGATATCATACATGTACCTATGTGCATGATGTGTAGGTCATATGTAAAATATACGTGCCTCCCGGACGGGCCTGTATTGTAAGGTCAAACATGACTGTGTCATGTGTAACATAAGGTCACCCGGCATACCTGGAATGCCAGAAAATTTGCCCTTACAGTGTAGATGTACGTGGTGTATTTGACAGGTGCAGGCCTCTCAACGTCAAGATCTGGATCATGCAAGGCAGGCAGAATTGCAGTTTCTGTTGTAATCATCATCATGGTAATTACTGAAGGCACATTGTGGTCAATGACATCTTAACATGCTTAATGAACAGTTAAGAATACCACTAATTGTCCATGTACAGGTATGTGTGCTTTTTGTTGCAATATCTGGTAGCAATTTCAAATCTTTAATCATGTTTGGTTTCGTGTTTGACATGTTTGACTTGTTAATAAAAAATGCCAGTAAAATGTATCAATAAAAATGTGTTTTGCTAGCCAGCCATGTAAGGTGTGCAAGTGTGTGGGGGTTATAACCCAAGCATGTAGGCAATTATAAAGCTAAGCATGAGTTGCTTAGCAATGAATGTCTGAACGAAAACAAATACATGTGTTTACATCTGTGTACATCTTAGCTTATATTTCAGTCTATAAACGTAACAAATTTTTAAAGTGAAATACATGTAGTTTCTCAACACACATTGGCAACAATTTGTTGGCCTGGTAGTATGTTTGTCTTCAGGTAGATAGATGATCCGGAGTTCAACCAGCAATTGGTGGCATCTTAATATTAATCCCACTTATCTTGTCCCCTTAATCATGAGCACGAAACGTCAAACTTAACTGCACATGTACATGTACCTGGTCGTACGATAATATAAATGTACAAACATTATACCACAGACAGACATCGATGTAGGAAGGATACACTGCTAACATGACAGTTGAAACTATGCAAACTCCTGCCACAGTACGCGGAGATTTCAAGTTTTGTTTTGGATCCCCAGCCTTGGAATTTCTGCACTTTGAACATGTACGTTGAACGAATAATCATCCAACTTACCAGTACTTGCCCAATTACTAAATAATATATGAAACTATACTCAAGCAACATGCACAATCCTGATGATCCAGTATTACATGTAGTTTGATGGTCAGGTCAATTAGCATGTTTAGTTTGTGTACTTTCATTATTTCTTGATCAGTTAGGAGCATTCAATTTAATGGAACTTTGGTCCAGTTTCATTTAGTTTGCATTGACTGTGCAAAAAAAAAAGGGGGAACAAACATGACAAAGGGAAAAAAAACGCGACTATTTGGAAGCCTATTCGCCTACTCCATTTGGTTAGCAATATAGCTGACATACCATAGGCAGGCCTACAGTAACCTGACCTTGGGTTTATATGTACCATTAAGATACAATGGACTGCAATTCACTCGTTAATGAATGGGTCACGTGCAGAGTGCCGTGTTAAAATAATTACAGGTGCATGTCGGCAATCTAGAATCCCATGTTGCATACCGGTATGCTGCCGGTCCATTATAGTGTTGGGCTGCCATGTATTTTTTTTTTTTTTTTTTGTGAGTTAATTACCTGTACATGTATCTGTTTGGCACTGTTGCTAAGCAACAGCTGCATTGGAAACCATTGGCGTCTATGATCTGCATATGTCATGTTATTACATGTAGGCATGATATAAAGACTGCGGCAGCCGACACAGTGTTATCAGATCCTCGATAATCCATGATATTGCAAATGGAGTACCGTTATTATGGGCTCACCCTGCACTCGTTACTAATTTATGACATCATCGGGCCTTAATGACTGTCTGATATGGTAATACTCGGGCCAGGCTCATTAATTAATGTTGGCTAATACATGTATCTGAGTTTCTGTCCTATCACAATGGAAATACTTAGTTGTAATAGATCTTCACTGACACATGGGAATTGAAATTACACCACAGCTACCATAGTCTCACCTGTAGAATCTAGGACCCAGATACTTAAATCAGCTCCTCCTGGGTCAAGAGACATTCATATAATACAGGAACCTATGGGTTCTACCTACGGCTTCAGCTTGTAAGCACGAGCAGCATGTGGTCGTAATGTCATTATAGCGCGAGCTGGGGTCTTCCCTCTGAGCCTACAGTACCGGTAGATTTTAATTAAAGTGGTCCATGTACTTAACTGTTACATCCACCACCCCCCAACTCTCCCCTCCCCCTCCTCATGCACATGCTGCCTTCAGGTAAATCGGAACTGGAGTAGCTGTAGGGTTGGTGACATTCTAGGATGGTCACCAGGCTGGTGACAGTGAAAGGGTGTGACAGCTAGGAGATGAATGGTGACAGGAGATGAGGCAGGGGACATTGTATGACTTCACAGGAATTTTTTGTGGCTTCATTTCCTACCCCCCCCCCCCACACACACACACAGATCGAGTTGTATTGATGGGTATACAACAATACATTGGCCATACACACAGACTGATCAATACCTCCATTTACCATAAGGAAATGGTAAACATGTGGACTGCAAAGGCTTGCATGTATCTTCAACCCGAAAGAAAACGAGAGCATCTGAGGTATAGGCAGCAGCCAAATACTAATTAAAGTACAGCAGTGACCCTCTCTAATACGGCCAGTACCCTATTTGCCGAACATTGTGGTCACATTTAGGGAGTCCATAAATCTTTTTCCGCTACTATTATCAATGTATTTACTTCTCAATCTCGCCAAAGGCCACCTCTCTAATGTGGCCATAATTTCTTGGTAAATCAGCGGTGGCCATTAGAGTGGGACTACTGTAGTCCCAGAAATAAGGCCACCTCACTGTTAAGACCAGTTTCTATCATATTGTCTTTAAATTCTGGGGTTCCACTGAAGTGACTTAGTTATATGTATTAGCTCATTACAGGCAGAAAGCCCAGTTAGAAACCAGAGAGTCTGGTGAAGAACTTGACAGGTGCATAATGACAATCTACAGTCCAGTGTCACTTTTTTTGTCGCACTAATTGCCACATGCTATTAAAAGGACCTTGCATGGTGACGTAGGTGTGACCTTTAAAATGACATCAGTTTCCGATGACTGTTATAAATAGGAATTTGCAGCAAAATTACCTGACTTAAATGCAAATGACACATACCTTACCATGTACAATACATATATTACAATATTTGGTTCGAAAAGTTTAGATGTTTCACACAAAAGATGAAAGCTGCTCAGGTGTATGTGTAACATTCTGGGGCGATATAGCGCTACTTCACTAAGAAATCCAGTGCTCGCTGCAATTAAGAGCCCCTTCACTTTAAGACTTGCCTCTATATTTAGACCATCAGTTATAGAATGGAATTCCTATATTTTAAATAGAAATATCCTCAACCTTAGGAGTAACTATATGCTTTTCCTGACTGAATGGGTGGCCCTAAATGCAGGGACTTGTCAGTCAATAGTACTGTGCCCTAATATTATTTGTTAAGTGATACCACCAATGTTAAATATACAATTTGATCTTATCTTAGGAATAACTGCACTGTGGCAGGGAGCATACAAATTGTACCTTACTGTCTTTCTGCACATCATGTATCTTGTTGCAAAAAAGAGCCCTTCAATGTATCTCAAAAGGACGTATTTAGAGTATGGTACTCTTCAAACACACTAACTACTGTATATGTGTGGAACTACATGTACACATACAATATTACATATACTGGTACATATATTTGTAGATACAGTGGTCCCTGCGATTTAAGACCGCCCATTCACATGTGATTCAGCCAGCAAAATATGGTCTTAAATTGAAGGTGGTCTTAAAATAGAGGTATGTTTATACTGAAAATATACAAGTGGTGCCAGTGATATCGGTCTTAAAATGCAGGGAATTGTTAAATAGAGGAGTCTTAAATCGCAGGGACCACTGTATAGTGTTAACAACTTAACATGCATCATATATACATTGATACTTTTTGGTTCTTAAAAGAGCCCAGTAATCTTTCTCTGATGAATTCCAATGTCCTTTCCTTGGCCACTTTGGCTTATTACCTTTTCTTGCAGGATTCTTGGAACTGATTAACAACATGCTGACTTCCGGTATGGTGCCTGCCCTGTATGCTGACGATGAGAAAGAACAGATCATTGGCCAAGTAAGTTAATAGTACTTGAAAACAAAGCTTTACGGTAACTGTTGTCTGTCTGGGAGGGAAATGTCAAAGAATGAATTACCCAAGTAGAGAGATGGTCAGACATGGGAGGGACATGTAATGTCTTTAGGGAAGTTGGTGAAGTCTGGAAACATTTCAAACTAGAGCAAACTGACTTAAAGATCCTTTTATATTACATTAGCAAAACTGATATGGAAGTCATAATACCTATGCAGAAACATAGAAAATAGAATTTGGCCAAAAGTAGAGAATTCGTGATGTTTCTGTCTATCTGTATATATCCCCTGAAACTCGTTTTTGGGATTCGACCTGGTTCCCCCGCTGCTGCTGACGCTTGCCCATTGCTGCCGTGTCTGTGGCTGAGATTTTTTTGATCCAATTGAATCAGTTTCTTTCATATTTAGTAGAGGAAGTGTGGAAAAAGTTGGCCTGAAAAGACTTTAAGCATGGTCGCATTTATAATGAAGTAATGCTTAAATTAAGTTATGCCATCAGGTTTTTGCCTTCTAAGACAAATGTAGTTCTTACTTGTTAAACTGGTACATGTAGTTCTAGCTTTATGTGGAGGTGTAATTTGCACGCACATTGCAGATCAAAATATCAGCAGTCATATTGTCATGGTGCATCGCTAAAAAGCATCTGCAGAAAGAACGCCCATTTTCCCTATTTTGTTCATCGGCAAATGGCATCAATTATAACTCTTGAAAACATTTATTTCTATGTAATGCTTATTAATTTTTGACATTGAAAGGAGTAGGTTACTGTTGCCAATACCAGGTATTGCCCATTGCACAGTTCATAATAAATTAGGACTTTCAGAACAAAACTTAATAGGACAGTAGATGACTATCAGTCATGGGCCTCTAAATGGATGGGTTTGGCGATGGATCGATGCACAAAAATGAACATCGATGCCCTAGGAAATTTGCCCCGATCGACAATTTACTGATGCATTGATTAATCGTTACATCCCTGGCTTTTCTCATTAATGTGCAGATCGTACCTTAATATGGCCACTAATGCATATTGGTTATACATATTAGTGAATACATTGTACATTAAGCAGTCAAGACAGAAATATCAGCCCTTGGGTCTTCTGAGCCAAGGGTTTTGTTGGAGCAAATGTAGTGTGAAACTAGCTAGCCCACTAGCGTGAAGAATATACCCCAGCATGACAATTCTTGCATGATTAATATGCTAATTAGTGCATACACAGGCTTCCCAGTAGGCCTGGAAAACAGGGAAAATGATTTTGGTCAGGGAGAAGTCAGGGTATTTCTTTATCATTGAACCAAGAAGAAGTCTGGGAATTTTGGCCAAAGAACCTGGTCAATTATCAATTACTTCATCAACTGAAACAGCTTACAGTGATTAACCATTTTGTCCAATACATTGAAAGAGTACATGTAGTACACAGTACATGCAGTAAGGACTGAAAATAACCATGATATAGATATAAGGTATAGGTATAGATGTTCTTATTACTTAGTATTGAGCATTGCAGCAATATCAAGCAATTTCCTTGATATGCAGACAGTTAAGTTTGAAGGGTGTTATTATATGTTTGTACAGTGGTCCCTCTCTTAAAGGACACTCTCTAGAGAGGACACCCCTCTATGAAAGACACGGATATCTGGCAGCAAGTACTATGAATGTATGAAATGCTCCCTCTCACCAAAGGGCACCTCTCTAGTAAGGACAGGATTGTTTGGCAGAAGGGGTGTCCTTATTAGAGGGGGACTACTGTACTGAAGATAAAAGAGTACTGTTGCATGTTCCTTTGCTTTGAGTATGAAGATGCATGTTTATCAACTATCTGTACATGTAAGTATAGTTATATTTAAAGACAATCATGTATAATGTAGACACAAGTTCAGTTTTGCTCAACTATCAGCACTGGACCTGGATAATGAATAAACTGTTTAAGATGGGAGGTTTAGGCCCATTTAAATGTGCTTGTTGAATACTATGTAACAGTGCTTAGATATTTTGTTTCCGATGTATACCACTACAAGGTTTTCTTTGTACTGATATTTTGACATTTAATTATCATGAGAGAGGGCTGCGCTGATGTAAAGAAATCTTGACATTTAAATTACGGTATTAAAAATAATGGTAATACCAGTTACCAAAATTTATCTGCTGTCACAGCAACTTGTATTTGCATATTCATGAATCTTGTACTCAGATGACCTTGAGTCGATTTCATCAACACCTAGACGACGAGGACATTGAAGAATATTTAGATGTCTGTTGATGGCTTGTACACCGTCACTGAATGTTCCTAATTCACTTGCCTCCATGCTTCAGGCACACAAAGAACTGTGCAAGAGCCATCACTTAAGGTTCAAGAAATTCTTGTCTTTTTGGTGCTTTTTGCTAAGATTGCCATGCATGGGATAGCACTGTAAGCTACTCTATGTGTTCCGGTTTGTAATATTGGATTTTTGTTTTTTGCCTACCTGTGTATGTTGGTTTTGTCAGATGGAGGGCCTAGTAGATGGATTTTCAGCAGTAGCCACTGTAAGAACTAGTTAATGAAGAACAGCTGCATGGACACACGTGTAACATAATATTAAATGCTAAATGTGACCTTTCTAAAGCGCTGTTCACACTGCAGCCAGACCTTCTGTTTTTTTTTTTCCCGAATTTTCAGATTAAATTTTGATGTGAGCATGTGGCACTAGGAGCGTGGTCAAAGATGATGAGAATTTAAGTAAATTAATGCATGGTTAAAATTTGTATGTATGTCCGGATACCGGTAATGGCAATAATTGTCACCCCAACAATATCCATTCCACTGTAGCGTGTGACTCCTTGTTTGAAAATGAACATCTCATTCGACAACCATGATGGAATTTTTGCAGTTCTCCAGCCCTACCAAAGCAATACCAGAAGGGAAAGAGGAAAAGTGCTACATTTTGTACTTCTATACAGTATAAATGAGATGTAATTATTCAGGTTGTGTGATAATTTCTTTTTATATTATAAAAAAATAATCTTTTCATGCTTGCAGTACTACTCAGCTTTCACACATTCATTCTTCTACATATTCTAAGTCCTACTGCAGAGACACCTTATACGATCATTTCTTTTTCATCGGACATATAATATCCTGAGGCATTTCATCAGCCTTAAATTGAAGCATTAGCCCATTCAGATTTCAAACTCATGCAACATAATCATTCTACCCAGTCCCTTGACCATTTTGTCAAATAGCAGTGATTAAGAAATATTGAGTCATATAGTCATATATAGTTTTGCATTCGTCCCTTAAATTATCATTCCCACCAGCTCCTGTGCAATGTACTCTAGTAAGATTTGTCCTCTTGTCAGGGCTATGGCATATGTCCTTTAATTAATCAGGAGATAATGTGGAAGGTGATATGCACGGCATGGGGTACATGTACAGCACCGGCTTTGCATCCTCTAGTATTATGTCACAGCAGGATTAGACCAATACGGTATACATGTACATTTTTATGCATGGATTGTAAGCATGGTAAACAGATGCATGTTCCACTAGACTTAAGTCTAATATCAATATCTCTTTCAGCATATTACTGTTATATATATAATAACTTATATAAAGTTTCTGTGCTTCTGCGAAAATATATTATTTTGAGTTACATCTGCGTAAATTCTTAATGGCATTATTAATTGATATTTATTGTCTGCTATACTTCCAAGTTCATACGTAGGTATAAAGCTGAAGAGCCACAAAAATTTGCTAAACTGATGAAGGTAATGTCGTTATCTGATGCCTGGTAGATCTGTCTTCACTGAGTAAATATTCACGTTGCCTACTCTGACATATTACTGATGGGACTGATTTTAAGTAAGCTATCCATCAGTGCTTGTTAATCAGCTTTAGATGACAAGCTGTTGTCATGTAAAGTGATTATAAGTGAAGTCTGTGGAACAGGAATCTTGCTTCTACATATAGCGAAACAATCAAATTTCAAAACATTTGTTTAATCTGTACATTATATCATGTATGTAAATTTAACAGCGCTACTTTCTCCTGAAGGTTTTAAGAAGTATTTCAAAGTAGTTCCAAAATTTTTACCTCGATGTGTGTCTTTTGTTTTGTAAGTATATTTATGTTAGTGATTCAAATATTTGGTCATATGTTCATGATGTTATTGGGAGCAAGATGCTGTACTACTTATCGGTAGATCAATTACAATATTCAGTTACTAGTTATTATTTGGCAGTAATTTATACACTTGCAGCATGTTAAAATTAAAAAATGCCTACCCACTTGTTTTGTTTTATACCACCATAAATTTGCTGTGATACCGACAATTATCTTCATTCCATGACAAGGTTATGGATAACGAGGAGGAAAACAAGTCAGATCCAAAAGTATGACATATGTCTGATTGTCATATGTCACAACATTATAATGTGTATACGTAAGATCACAATGTGAGATTTGTTCTGTCGAGTCGCCAGCATCCGTATCTGTGTGTCTACTGTGTACTTCACTGAGCACATCAGCTATAATGTACTGGAGATTCCAGAATAGTAATGGGCTTGTTTGTAGTTTTGAGTATGCAAGGGAATAATGTAGGCATGTTACAAATATAGTACAGTGGTCCCTGCGATTTAAGACCCCTCTATTTAACAATTCCCTGCATTTTAAGACTGGATATCAGTGACACCACTTGTATAT
>JAAUYG010163544.1_pt1 | contig 15069 bp, 10 predicted proteins | sample 7278091 | NCBI WGS metagenome assembly JAAUYG01 (sample SAMN14350201, study PRJNA611818) | marine sediment metagenome | isolation source: surface marine sediment (0.6m) | place: French Polynesia: Moorea | collected 2018-08 | reverse complement strand
CTACAGCCTTATCCTAGCCTACAGCCTTATCCTAGCCTACAGCCTTATCCTAGCCTACAGCCTTATCCTAGTCTACAGCCTTATCCTAGCCTACAGCCTTATCCTAGCCTTTTACCTAAATGGATAGACCTGGTGCCTGCCCGGGTCTTCCTATGTATGAAGTTACTGTTATGTAGGACAATCTGGGAAAGCAGCACTGACAGTTTGAACCCCCTGCACCCACCCCCCATCCTCCTCAGACACCCCCACCATAGGATAAATATTTGTCACTTATCAAAGGTAGCAGTTGATTTGTACACATGTATATTGCTTTTAAGGCCACCATCTAAATGCTTACAAATTGAAATGTACTTTCTCATATAACCAATAGTGACTGTCTGGCAGTTACTGTGCCGTTTATACAATATTACCTGTCATTGATGACAGTTGCTTGTTTTCCCCATTTCAGGGTTCGCCTTTGTTACATTTGAGAATGAGGATTTGGTGGACAAAGTATGCGAGATTCACTTTCACGAAATCAACAACAAAATGGTATGTATCAACCCTAAAATGGTATATCAGCAATAAAATGGTATGTATCACTCCATTAAATAAAGAGAATGTACATGTAGTCAGTTTTCCATCAATGCTTCCCAAAAAATATGCTGTTACGCCACTATTCCAGTCCAATATCATTACCTATAACTAATCACACTGTTGCAACATATACTGCAGTTTTTTATGCAGCAATTGAAAAGCTAATTTGGAATACTTGGTAAAAAATCCTATTAATAAAAGGCCAGGGGCAGATTTCCATTGAGGTAGAGGAAATTTGAGCTGTAGCCTGGTGTGCCATGTGTGATGATAGATGGATGGTTAGTACAGGGTTATCCTGGGATTGGGGAGAGGGAGGGTTGAAGCATCTGCTCTCCCTGTAAAGTGCAATAGAAAGTAGTTGTAGCTGCTAACAGCTTCAGCTGATCCAATTACTGGCAAAACTATCCTGATCTGTTTTAGAGCTGCGTGGGTACTCAATATAGTGATCTGTACGGTGACCAGACAGTGCATACAATATCAGCTGACTTAAAAAACTTACAAAAAGTGTTTCCATTTAACACGATTTACATTGTCATTAATGAACAATGAGCATGTAAAACATCCTAGCTGTAGTGGCAGCAGTTGAGGATGTTAAAACATCCTAGCTGTAGTGGCAGCAGTTGAGGATGTTAAAACATCCTAGCTGTAGTGGCAGCAGTTTTGAGCTCAAAGTCAACCATTACCCATCCCCGCCCCCTCCTGTCCACTCCAAAAGAAATATGCTAAAAATAGTTAAGGTGATTAGGGTGGTTTAGTTGACCTGTGAGGTGATTAGGGTGGTTTCTTACCCAACCTAGGCCAGTACCAGTAGTACTGGGCATGCAGTGTGTACTGGGCATGCAGTGTGTACTGGGCATGCAGTATCTGACAGGGAGTCTATATTTGACAGACTGTAATGAGGGGGCCTAGGGTTACATCAAGGCACTTTGTCATGTTCCCCCTACCATAGTTATGGCAGTTGGACAGGAACATTATCAGGAAGAGAGTTTTTGCCACCCACTGTAGGGAATCGGCCAGGCAGCTCCAGAATGTAAATACAAAGACGTGCCTTCTGACAGGGGGGGAAGCACTACCCCAAGTTTCTACTGGGCATCCCTCCCCCCACCCCTCCCAAAGACAAATGGCATGTTGCCAGCAGATTTATGCACTACACCCTTACTACAATCACTGGTCAGTCACCCAGTCTCTCTCCTAGAACAGACTTGGCACCTTGCCAGAGGATTTTTTTGCTAAGCTCTCAATGAGCAATAGAGAATGATTGATACCAGCCAGCTTAGCCAGGGAGAACTGAAATCAGCCCATCAGCAAGTACCCCTACCTGAAAGCACATTGTAATTGTTCATTCAACTGGGGATTCTACCACCATCTTTTACCATCTTTTGATGCTCTTTTTTTCCCTGGATAACCATGCCACCTCTCCAGCTGCTTAGATTATCCACAGATAATCCACCACCAATGGAAGAATTTCCTGGAACGTCCCTCCCTCCCTACATCCCTTTACTGCCAGTTAAAACACCTGAACACCCTTTTTCCAAGGTGCCTGTCTAACTTTCTAACTGCTGCTACACTTGAAATCCCAAACAGAACTTATCTGTACTTGGCTATTCCTTCTTTGTTAGAATGACAAAATCAAAGTGCTACTTTGAACTTGTGTGTTTCTGGTTGGTAGTAGCATAGAGAGACGTCTTCCTTTGATACAAATGTAGAGCATTGGTAGTAAACTTTAGTCTTTTGGGTAAGTGAATACTAGATGGACATGAATGACAAAGTACAGTGAAACCTGCTTTGAGAGACCACTGCCATGAGAAACCACCTGTCTTGACAGGCCACACAATCTTGGCAGAAGGACCTACATTTCAATACAACTAAACCTGTCACCAGAGACCGCCTGTCTTGACGGGCCACATTTTTGTGGCCAATGGGGTGGTCTTTCAAGACAGGTTCCACTGTATCAAGACCTGGGGTCTTTTCTTTGCAAAAACTGATTTGTGAAATGTTCAAGTCTGCTGATTACAAAGTGTATGCTGTGTGTATATCAGTGATATATTGTGCGGTCTGTTTTCTGTTGTATAGGTGGAATGCAAGAAAGCCCAACCCAAGGAGGTGATGATGCCACAGGGAGTGAGCAGAGGTAGGGGTCACATAATGGGGTCAGGTCACCGGGTCGGGTCAAGGCAGAACTAGCATTAGAGTGGAATCTGTGAGAGCAGACATTTTCCATGCTGTCTGTATGATGTGTTCACTATGAATTCTGCAGTACATTCTGCAGTAAAACCAAGTGTGGGAACTATCCTTCACACAGTGAAAATAAAATATAAATCTGTGCTGCCTCCATTTCACCAAGAACTTTTTCCTTTCTTTTTTCCCTGTCTGGGACAATGCGGCCTAGCTGAGCCAAAACCCGCCACTATTCAATATTTACAATGGCAGCCCAGCTAGCCAATTACGGAGAGTGAGATAGTTGTGTCATTTTGTCCATTGCGGGGCGGTGTGCAGATTAGCGCCTAAGCCAGAGCCTGGCTGCGGTGTCTTTCTCAGCCTATAGTTTATCCCATTCCTGAGACAAGGACAGTGAGATAGAATGGCCACCTTGGAGGGGAATAGATGGGTTCTGCTAGAGGAGTGGGCATATCTACTTGTTCGTGTGTCGTGTGTGCAGGTTGGGGGGGGGGGGGTAATGTGATGGTGCTAGTGTTACCCAAGGAAACCATTAAAACTAGCATTAAATAGAATACAGTGTGGGGCCCAGGGGGTTTGAGGTGTGGTCTATACAATATACACTGGTACCAGTGTAAGATTGCATTGAATGGTATGGTTAATATACACATGTATAATAATTGTTACAGGAATATTGTACTGTAGCACAGCTGGCATTGGTTACATTGTGTGTTTGTATGACAGAGTAAACTTGTGAAGTGTGCTGTATTCAACCTAGTATGGTATTATGGAGTCATTATTTCTCCCACAGACCCGCTAGCGTTCCTACCCACTGGCTTTCCCGCTGCCTACGCTGCTGCCGCCTATGGTCGGGGATATACAACGGCAGCCCTACAGAGTCATTACTACTTCCCAGGTAGGCCACTAGATGGGGCTGTGTTAGGGAGCAAATAATGCAGAGATATTCAATAAGTGGCAGCACCACACTAGCCTAATGAAAATTTGAACTATAAATATCTTATAAATGGTTAAACCTACTGATGTAATAATGTATTGACTTCGATTATGAAAATTTGTTCCAGTGTTGAGGTTACTGCAGACCTGTTATAATGTCATTCCCAGTTATAATGTCATTCCCTGTGTTTTGAAGCATGCATTCATTATTATAGGTTGTATATCTCAAAGTGAGCTGGAAAGGGAACTAGGCCGTACCCTCCAATGTGACAGCAAAGTTTGAGCTCCCTACCCTGCCTTCAGTGTGGGCCTGACTTGTGTGATCTGTTGCATGTATTTGGTTTGGTTTGGTGTTCTCCTGTTCTTCCTGTGTTGACGAGAGCTGTGTTTTGCCCGTGCTGGTGCTCTACTGTTAATACCGACGCCTCTTAGTCCATCTTCACACTGAAAAAATTTTTATCTTCCATGTTGTTGTATTGTTCCCTCCCTGTTAGAGTCACCTTATGTACACTTGTGTACCAAAGATACATGGAGCAGTTAGAGACAAACCCACCATGTTCCATCTTTTATGGTTAGGTAGTGTGATATAAGTTGATAAACTTTGTTGGATTGAGTTCAGTTACGTTGAAAGTTTGAAAAGTGATCAGTGAAAATGTTAATTTACTATTTTAGTGACATAAATTTGTCATCTATATAATCACTGAAAAAGCTTTCTAGTTCAGTTTTCTTTTTCTAGCAAACTTTTCCAAAAATAAGAACAAATATTTGAACAGCAAAAGAAGCATTCCATTTTTCCAGAAAATTTAGGGTTTGAAAGTGAAGCGTTATGTTGACTAGGCCCTGACTGCATTGACTTTTGATTTTGAGCTGAATGTCTGTTGTTCTGCTTAGTCCTGGCAGTGACACAGTTCAGTTGTCCCATGGTGGCTGTTTAAAATTCCACATTTATGTTCTGCATCAAACTTTGCTACCTTTACGTACGTGTTTAAACTGGTGAAACTGTTAGTGTTTCGTTGTTGCTACCCCACACCTAGCCATTCAGCCTCCTGCTTTTGTTAGAAGAAGAGCTCCCGTTTGGTCAGTTATTTTCGAGATCTATAATGTAATGACAATTACCTAGGTTTTAGTTTCACCTTATGCTTGTTTTATTGCTCGCCATGTGGTTTTGGTTTAAAGTTAATCCCAAGGGGCTTGCCCGATAACACATGTCTTAGTCAATTTTGTCAATCCAATTTTCTAGAGCAATGGTCCTTTTAACCAAACAAAGCGTTCCCTGGTACTAATTTGGAATTTTGTTGAATTTCTCCCCTGGTTGAGGAATGCTCCTTGGTAGAGTAGGAGATAGAAAGTTGTAGCAAACAAGCTAGCTTTTACGTAGCGTTTTCGTCCCATTTCTCTGCCCGCAGGCTTCGGTATTCCTTATGGAGCTACATCTTCAATGTTGGCAAACTCTAGGGCCTCGGCCCGGGGGAGCCGATCAGCTGTACCTCGCAGCTACCTAGGGCTCGGAGGACATCCGGGTAAGGCTCGTCACCTCACTGTCCTTGTACAGTCTGCGGCACACGCTTCCGTCAATTTGTAGCTGCTGTATTTCCCTTGCTGCCGCCATTTCTTCTGCACACCATCTGACTTAACGCTCGTGTGGTGCGCTCTTAGAAACAGCTAGATTCACCATAGCAACCAAGTTGTTGGCCATAGTAACAACTCGTTCTCTTTGTTTTTCATTCTGTTGTTTGACTCGTCTGTGATATATTATAACTTGGTGTTTTTTTGCCTGTTTGGAGCGTAATAGCCAGCACAGTTGTAGGTTGTGTGTGTGTCGTGTTGTTCTTCCCAGTCACGGAAACCAAAACCAGAAAATCTGCCGCCAAATTCTCTCTCACTAGGTAATGAGCTGACAGCCCGGAGTACACAGTGCCTCCAAGGCTGTTCTTGGTGTGACTGCTCTCTGAGCAGTTACAGTTGTGTGTTAGTGTGTATAGGTAGCTTCCATTTGCTTATATGTGTTGATTAATTCTGTAAGTTTGTCATATTTATTAATGATCAAGATGGCTGCTTTACTTATTGATGGTTTAATAAATTAAGATAAACTGAAGATGTTTATTAATTGTAAAAGTGTGAAAACCTACTGTAAGGCAGCCATCTTCATTGGTTTGATTACAACCTAGATTGCCTTGTTAAGAAGCCCGCGGACAGTGACAGCCAGCTGCACCCAATCTTTACAACATTTGGAACAAATTGTGATTGGCTTGACTTCACAGTAACTGGGCCTCTTGTTCTCCCATCATGGCTGCATGACTTCATATTCCAAGCACAGCGCACTCCCTGTGACTTACGACAAGCTTCGTAGTTTTTCATTTGTAGTTGGCTTTCAAGTTGTCCGACTGTGCATGTTGTCCCAGTTGCATTGTGTTTGGGCCTGTAACTGTGGAAACCAAAATAACCGCTAGATGGCAACTTGCTGTGGCTGTGTTATATGTACAGTCTGCTATTATAGGTCTTGTTTTATTTCCCTGGTTTTGACCAAATCACATGTCGCGTGTTCCTATTGAACTAAAACTGTTTCATTCCATTCAAGTCTTTTGTTTCGACACCTATTGGGAAATACGTAGCTCTTAGACTAGTGTTCGTTCTCTGTTTTTGGCTTACTGTATGAATGTTAGCTACTAAATCTAGTTGTATATCTGCCCAGGAACAAAAGCCAAAACCTGGTCCAACACATCGTAGTCATAGCAGCAATCTGTTAAATAGTGTCAATACGTACATTTCTTAGAAATAGAAACCTCAAATTGGGAAACAGTTTGTACATAATACACAAGACACGCAACGGAAATTTTACGACAAAATTGTCTCCTAATCATCGAAAAAAAAAAAGCAAAACCAAATGACCATTTGAAACACAAACAGAACACAAATCTGCGCTATGCTGAATATGGAGATAAAGCATGCAACCATGGCAATGGATTGAGAACGAGGCTCCAGATGACACAACCACTGACGACTGCCAACTTGGCATTTTTTTCCTGAAAGGAAGACATGATGGTGCCGATGACCTGCTTCAACAACTACTGCCGTCATCATTCACTTGCTCCCTTGACTTAGCCGAGTTTGTTTGACATGGCCGTGGCTTGTTTCCTGTTTTCCCCGGTAGGGTTGCCTGGTTACCCCACGGGTTACATGCCCACCACCACAACAATACAACAAGCGGCCACCAATGATCGCATGCAAAACCTGTCTGGAGCCGCCGCCGCGGCCGCGTACTATACGGACTACCCGACCGCCATGACGGCCGCAGCCGGAGTTAACGGAATTCACAGCATCGCCAGTCAAATGGCAGCTGCGGCAACCGGAGCAGTGGGGGTTCCCCGCAGCGATCCTTCCCCCATTCCACTCAGTACTTCACCGATCAGCCAGCGACAGCCTGCTGGAACCGCAGGTACTAGCACAGCGCCCCCTAGAAACCTCCACCTATGTAAAGGATATATCACTAGCTTTGCCCTAATGCTTTATGCAAAATATTTGGCTGAAGGGATATCTTATTGTAGTAGGGATGTGCTGTCGTGGGATAGGGTTCAAACGAAACACAAATGTAGCACTGCATTTACTCTCCTCCCACCCTAGTTACCTGACCTTTGACCTACGTTACCTGGGCAACAGGGTTTTAGTTTCATGTCTTGACTGTCCAGTGTCACCCTCAGTGCTGTGTAGCGTTAGAGACCCGGCATTACGCTGATTTGTTAAGTGATGATTCAGTTGACAAGTTGTTTATGTTGGTTGTGTTACCAGTTAGTGGACACTGTAGGATAAGTTGTGGTTAGATTATTGCTGAAGATAACTCTTACCATGCTTGCTCCTGTGAATTGACATATTAATGATTCCCCTAACTGGGCTGTCTGATGTATGACCTGTGTATATAACTACCGGTAATCTTGTATATAACAGCCTGTAATCAGTCTACAATTTCGTTTGTAACCTCATGTTGGGGGGAAGTTGTAAATAACCTACTATATGTATAATATATAATACGATCAATATGAAATGTGTTAACATTTATTTCATATTGACTATTATTCTAGGATTAGGAATTTATACACTACTTACAAATTTCTATATGGTTGTTATTGGTGGTGCCTGGAATAAAAATGTGTATTTGCGCATTTCGTTACATAGCCTATGTTGCCACTGTATATGTATATATATACCTCAGTATAATGGGCAGATGGGTAGATTGTTAAACACGATATGTATGTAGTGATAGCATTTGCTGCATGCAATGGCTAATATGTGTTTTTTGTTTCTTTTTGTTTCTTTCCCCTTCACCAACACCAATCACTATTGGTCACCAACTAACCCCTCTCCGCCCACACACATCATGTTTAACCAATCATCTTGCACGATTTATTTTCTGCGCCACTAACCTCATCTCCTGATTGGCTGTTTTTGTTCCTAACATTTTGGCCTATTTCCCTTTCTGTGTATAATCACAAAAATACTTGTGAAACCAAAATCTATTTTTACACTCACACTTCTGCCACCAATTATCCCAATATTCACCTTGGTATATATAACCTTGACCTTTGTCTTGGTCCACCAATCGGGGGGTTGATCGTGTGACCACTAGGTGGTGTTCTTTCAGTGGTGAACAACTTCCCCCAGTCCTACGGACCACCTACCTCACCGGCTACGAGCCGCGGCTTCGCGCCCGCCAACAGCCCCGGAGCATTGGACATGTACAGTTCTAGCGCGGACAGTCTGGGCTACGTGACGGCCACCAGCCCCCAGCCATCCGGGTTCCCTAGTATTGCGGTAAGTGCCACACGGCAGCAGGTCGCACCCCCCAGCCCCAATGGAGTAGCTGACATGTACCACATACCGAGTAATGACAGCCTTGGCTTCCTACAACAGGAGATGGCTGCGTCCCGCCTGTCTGGTACTCACACCGGCGGCTATACCACAGTAGGGGTAAGTCCCACCCTCCCGCTCTGCTCTCATTGGCCAACTCACCATGCCAACTACATAACCAGCCTTTTTCTGGGAAAAGGTTGCACTCTTTTGAAATAAAACCTAACTTGTTCTTTCTCTGGAAGCCCCAGTCCCTTTCCACTTCTGGGAGAAACGAAATCATAACTTGGGTTGGCCTATTCTGCTATTCTTGTCTGCAGACAGTGCAGCCTGCCGTGGTGGTGGTCGGAACATATCACTCCCCCCTCCCAAATCTGCCACTAGCTCTGACTGTATAGATATTTATATATACACCCCACTACTGACCAGCTACACTCTCCGTCTGACATATATACTCTCTCACACGCACCGTTGTTATATATAAGCCTTATCACTGGTGGGGAGTAGGTCACACGCATGCACGTGTAGCAAATGTTTGCTTTGGCACTGCCTGACTCGGATTTCAAAATCTCCAAAATCATGACAACCTGATTGCGATACCATGGTGAAGTTCCGTATAAACAGACTTTGTGATCACCATTAAGATGGTTTTTAAAGCATTTGTCAAGTACTGCCAAACAGACAGATGACTGAAACCAACCTGTCTCCCACTGTGGCTGGCTGGCGTGTGGCGTGTGTGCATGTGTTCTAGGCTGTATAGTGGTTGTGGGTTCAAATCTCAGTACATGTGCATTTGGTAACCCAGTAATGGCCGCACTTGACATGAGTCGATTCCTTTTCTTGCCGGCAGTAGTGCTCTTACAACTAAACTCCTGCTATCCTAGCGCTAGGAAAGGAATGACTTGGTTAGCGCTAGCAAAGGAATGACTTGGTTAGTGCTAGCAAAAGAATCACTTGGTTAGCGCTAGGAAAGGAATGACTTGGTTAGCGCTAGCAAAGGAATGACTTGGTTAGCGCTAGCAAAGGAATGACTTGGTTAGGGCTAGCAAAAGAATCACTTGGTTAGCGCTAGGAAAGGAATGACTTGGTTAGCGCTAGGAAAGGAATGACTTGGTTAGCGCTAGGAAAGGAATGACTTGGTTAGTGTTACAGCATATGACGAGTCCTCTGCGTTGTTGGTACAAGCAGCCACACATGTATTAGAAGTAAAACAGTCCAAACTAAGAGAATTCTCAGCTGTAACGTAGAATGAGTCTTCTCATTAAAATATTGGCTGCAAAATGTAAATCACTTGTATCACAGCCGCTAATAATTCACCAAACTTTGTAGACATCCAAGATATGGTTTCCTAGTTCTTTGTATCTGTTCCATATATATTTCAAGATATTTGCTGTACATGCCTTGGCATCACGCTAGTTGGGCTGGGTTTCCAGTACCTTGTATGTTATTAATATCACAGTGGTTGTGCTTTAAGTAATTTAATTGGCTTCCATTTATAGTGCAGTTCAATTAACAGTCGGCTTCAGTGATCCACACAGTTCAGTGCTGTATGTATTGCCACAAAGAGTACACCATAAAATCGCTGTCATACAGTCTGACAGTCTCCACCATATAAGCAAGACACTTGACACTAGGTACTCTTTGACTTCATTTCACAAATATAAATCTGCTAAAAAAGAATTTGGATACAAATTTTGGAAGTTATTTAAAAAAACAACAACAAACCAACGGAAGTATATCAGTCCTAAAACCTAAGTTGGACTAACTAATATTCAAAATTATTTTTGTTGCGTGATTTGAAAGTTATGCTGTCCAGTAAACTGTGTGGGTCACTGTCACCTCTATGTTGTAGTAGATGGACCTTCAGTACACTCTTATAGATCACCCTCTGTTTCTATGGTTACTGTTACCACGGTTACTTCTTTGCCATCTTCCCAGGCTCCGCTGATCCCAACGCATTTCCAAAATGGCATCCACTGAGCTGGTCATGAAGACCGCCCGAGTTGACAGGTATTACTGCTAGCTGCTTGGCTCCGTGCAAGAAAATAGCCGTTACATGGTTGCAAATAAATAACACTTATGTATTCAGAAACAATTGATATGCCTTGTAGCATAACTGTATTGCTGGTGAAATGAAAAGTATTCTATTGAAGAAAAGTGCTAAAATTTGTCCATTTTGGTAAGAGTTGGGACCTTCTACTGGTTTTAGTGTTAGCTGGCATTACACTGGGGGAGGGGAGGGGATCCTGACAGCCTGTAATTGGTTGAAGAGCCATATCGCGTTCACTGGTGAGAAGATGTAGTGCCTTCCTTACATTTTCAGAATGAAACAAATTATACTCCAAAGATATTTTTTAACAGAAATGCAGAGATTTCTCTTTAAAGACTTTCATTGAGGAGACTTAAAATTACATGCCCATAGCCTGACAGGATCGGGGAGGGGGAGGGGGGGCATCAGCGTATCAGCGTGTAGACTCCTCACTCCAATCTGTATACATAGAGAGGTTAGACATGGGTTGGGACGTTCTTATTTCTCTGCTGTGATGTCTGACATCCTCTGTAGTAGCTGCTGTCGCTTTGTCAATACTCTGGGTACAACAGACTGCACTGTAACCAGTCCTCCTTCTCCTCCATACCGCTGGATGTCTGAGATAATTTACGCCAGAAATTACTGCAATATTTGGGTTCAAAACCACAATTTACACAGGTCCTCACTCCGCCACTGAAAAATACAATCTGTATTTTTGGGTGGGGCAGTGGGCTGTGTGTGGACTTTAGAGTAATAATGTGAGATATAACAACACAAATACAGTAACCTACAAATCAATAATGTACACGCTATGTTACTTTGTACACGTACTTGGCTGTGGTTGACCTTGGTTAGACTGACCCCAGTCACACTGCTGTAGTCTTGCATTCCTACAGTACCAAATAATAATACAGTTCCTCCTACTACTACGACTTATACAGATTGACAACTGCACTAAAGATACCTTTACTTTATAGAATATATGTTTTAGCATGTTGTGATATAATCTTCAGGCATGAAAACCGCTAAAGAAGTGGGTTCCTTTGCGAGAAAGTTAATGTCGCACAGTGAAACAACATCCAGGCCTATACATACTTATATATACCGCGATGTAGCATACATACTTATATACCGCAATGTAGCATAAACTAAATTCATTGCAATGTTTTAATGGCCTACCTTGAAATAAAATATCTTGCACTTTAAAGCATAGATTGTATTTTACATATTCAGACGTTGCTGGCTTTTTCATTGGACCCGTTTCTGATTTGTTTCAGGGGTTTCTAAGTAGATAAACAGCTGTCTATCTGGCCTGGGGATTGTCTGCTTGCCATTGCCACGCCAACGTCGGGGAGGATCACCAATCGGCAGAAGCTGCGGCCGGCACCTTTTATTTTTTGCACGACAAGCCCAAATTTTGGTCCAGTGCTGGAAAATGGCTGGAGTGGCATTGTGTGTAACCCCCCCTCCCCAAACAAAGGGCTTAAGGGTTAAGATGTCTGGGGGCGGAATCTCACTATGGAAACACATGATGTGAATGAAATTTTTCTCTGAATGTTGTCAAAGCAATGTAAGGGGGGAGGGCGGGGGGAGACAGTTTCAGGTCGTTTGATTGTTCTGGTTATTAAATGTGCATGTACAACTTTGAAATATATATATATATTGTCAAACGGGGCTTGTGAAAGAACGTTTTTGTGCTTTTTCTTTTGCCTCGATGTGTGCGTGATTTGTATGTGTGTAAGAAGAATTCAGGGGTATATGATATTTGCACAGTTTGTTTCAAACTAAAGGGTTACCGAGTACTAACAGAATCTGCAGGGGTATCAAACAGCCAACATACATATACGTATATACACACAAGCACAGTGTATCTATGTAGATATTGTCTGTATATATGAAGTTTACCTCTAGATAAAGGCAGTTTGTTTTTAACACCAAAGTCCCTAGAAGGGAACAGTTGGTTGTTACACTGCAGTAACATTTTAGTATTAACCCGTTGCGTTCGTTCGGTGGCAATATTTGTATGGGTAGAGTGGCCACTGTACAGGCAGCAGAGATTCCCCACAGTGTACACCCCACAGTGTACACCCCACAGTGTACACCCCACAGTGTACACCCCACAGTGTACACCCCACAGTGTACAGTGCTGGTTGGAACGGCATTTCTGAACCAATATTAAGTGCTGTAGTTAGTATTGGGGTAACAGTCAGGAGGCCAGGGGGGTGGTGTACATTGACGTGTGAAAACCTCGACTGGGTTGCTGCTTTCTTTTGATATCTGTCTCAGCACTGTATGTATGAAAACAGTGGGGGAAACCCCGTTCCTAAGAGTCCCTCACAAGCCAGTCTCAAACCATTTAACAGACCCAGTATATTTTGTTGACAGTGTTTTACACCGTAATATCTTTGTACATAGAAAAACTTTATTATGCGTTTTAACCCGTGCATTAAAAAAAGCTGGCCGTGGAGCCGGTAAGCAAGCAATTTTAGCCTAGGTTTTATGTAGAGTACATACATGTACACACTCTGAACAAACACAAACTGAGTTTCTGGACGCTATTGTTGATGTGACCTGTCCGTGATCTCGTGGTGTATAGACATGCAGACCTTGACGGGTGTTTATCTGTGTTGTACAGGGGGAGGTGTGATCATGAATATGCATCAGTATGCACAGTTAAACTTCAAGCCAGCGTGACACTGGCTTGGCTGTGTGTGCCAACAGCAATTATCGGGTGGGGGGAGGGGTGTTGCCGGGTGTATTCAGTAGCCATAGGGAAACTAGGGTGACCCGTGCCAAATCATAGTTGTAACCTAGAGAGAGAATCGGGAATTTATCGGGAAATTCCCACAGTAGTTTGTCTTCGATGAAGGAGCAATTCTTTCTGTTTGCAAATGTGAAGGTCAAACATCGAGCATTGTGATGTAACCGTGTGCGATTATGCATGATATACCCTAGCTGTTATTGTTCTCCTGTTGTATTGGCTGTACACAGTTTTCTTGTACGTTGCATTGCATATACACACACATATATCTATATATATTGTACAGTTTGAGTGGGATGGTTGAGTGTTGATACATTTTATACAATGCCGAGGACGTGTATTATACATACTGTACATACAGACTGGGATTTTCCTGGCCTTTGAAAAGACGTGTTGACTCTTAAACTGCTTATATAAATATCATGTGACCGTAAAAAGCAATACTTGCATGAAATTTGAGAGGTGTTATATATAAAGGTAATGCCCCTCATACTCAATATTTGTGATTTGACTGTTTTATTGCTTGATACAACAGAAGGTGTGGATTGGCAACTTTGTTAATAATTCAGTGCTTGCCAGTCCTGCCTGACATTGTAATGCCTACACCAAGATTATTAGAAAACTTTGTTCAGTTAGCACATAATTTGCCTTTAAAAGTAAAGCCACACAGGAAGTCTTGGCCGAGCAGTAACTGGTTTGGCACTGTTAAGCAGCATAGTTTACTTGCCTGTAGATTTTGCTACAATCTATCTGGGCCTTAATGCTTGTCAGACTGTATATTTCCTTCTTAAGGAAACCACATCTATGGCAATAAGCTCGTGTTATACTAGACAGCGGCTTGTTTTGTTATTGTAGTTTGCTCTCAACAATTACATTGCAGACGACCCCCACTGCCTGCACCTTGTTTTTTTTGTGCCAAGGCCATTTCCAGACAGACATTCTGTGACTGGGTCAAGTTGTTGTGTACATAAATTGCCATGAATCATACAGGGTGGTTGTAAACTTTTATCATGTCCCTAACTAGCCCCCATATATTCTCTGGACTCCTTCAGTTGACCTGTCAGACCGACGTGGCATTATAAGGTTAAACCTTGCACACAGCAAGTAGCAGACTTGTTCCAGTTTTCTTTTTCTTTGGTCCTCGTTATTTTGTATTTTAGCCCAAACTTATGTAGGTTAGTCTCTCCACACGCTGACTTGTTATTATCTCCTGTTGAGTAGAAAGCCGCCATCCCTGGCCGGCACTAACAGCTTCAGCAAGTAGATTGTTTTAGCTCTAGCTAGGCCATGTCCCATGAGATTTACACAGTGAAATAAAGGGGGCAACCCCTCCGTAGTTAATGGTTGTAATATGCTTGCATCAAAATACACAAGACTGTTTCTATGACCAGTGTTTTGAGATTCTATGTCTGGTGTGTATGTATGGGAGTTGAGTTTTAACATTTCACTTTTTCTGTTTTTACCTGTCGGTTTGTATGATAATTGTGAGAGGCCTGCTGTTATTGTATAAACACTGTTTGTATGATAATTGTGAGAGGCCTGCTGTTATTGTATAAACACTGTGTTTGTATGATAACTGTGAGAGGCCTGCTGTTATTGGGCATCCCGTCCCGACGGGATCCCCTATGGGTTTGCCGACTTTTTTTTTTTTTTTTTTGTTTTTTTTCTTCCGCCGTTTCTTCCGCCGTTTCTTCCGCCGGCAGGTTCTGTGCCCATTTATTGTGAAAAAAACAACGGATTGGGCTGAAAT
>JAAUYG010112073.1_pt1 | contig 15070 bp, 8 predicted proteins | sample 7278091 | NCBI WGS metagenome assembly JAAUYG01 (sample SAMN14350201, study PRJNA611818) | marine sediment metagenome | isolation source: surface marine sediment (0.6m) | place: French Polynesia: Moorea | collected 2018-08 | reverse complement strand
TAGTAGTAGTAGTAGTAGTAGTAGTAGTAGTAGTAGTAGTAGTAGTAGTAGTAGTAGTAGTAGTAGTAGTTTTGTTGTTCTTGTTGCAGTACGTGTAACAGAGACTGTACAATGGATCAGTAAAAGGATTGGTGATGGTGGTGACGATGCTAGTTAGACATAGATCAATTAAGTTACATATCTTGAACTGCATTGTTAGATCGCAACGCTTACACTATCCCTTGTAAACAGAATGTGCCATATATAATAAACGGTAACATCTTGTTAGTTGCCCAAAAAGTACTCTGGGCTACATAACAGAATTATTACTTCCATAATAAAAAATACCAAAACAAAGTCGAAGATATTCGGACATTTAAAATGGAAGTTGAAAATTAAAGGGTATTGAAAATGTTTTAAGATGTAAATATTTGTTTTAAATTCCATTTTGGGGGGATAATTTCTATTTTCCTCTCCATTTTTCCGACCTTATAACCAAAATATAACGTTAATTTCATCGCCCCTCCTTGTAAAAAGGAGTTATCCTTCGTGATATAAACTCTCCAATTAGAGCACATTCCATGCATATCTATTCTGTAGTGCAATCCGTGGTGAAAATGTTTGACCGAAACTTTTATATACAGGACAGTCAGTTCAGTTACTCAGGATTGATACAAAATAAACTTAAAAATAATATACCATACGCCTCCGACATTAATGGTGGTTGCTAAAATTTGAATGTCGCTTAAAAGCATGGGACAATGGCTCTCGGTTTATTACTGTTAATTATTGATGCAACCTCTCCATTCATGCACACCTACTCTGGAATCCTAACACCTTAGAATATCATGCCATACACAACAGCCCATTCACAGGATAATTATGTACCGGTAGGTGCGATTGTTGAGTGGGTGTGTGAGTACCGCCAGTAAGAAATGTCACCATAGATGCGTGATGTACAGCACGTGTGCATTTTCAAAACAAGTATGGTGTTTGTAAGCCTATACTAGTTAAGGGGACGGAAGTTTGGTTAGATATATAAAACAAGCCGAACAAGAAAGACAACTGGGACAGATAACCCAACCCACCTGGCCATAAAACGAACCAGCTGCTCATATAGAGTTACGTTAAATTTCACCCCGGTGTAAAAACTAAGATAGGGTAGATGTACGCCTAATATGGCATTCGAAACCTTCTATCGGTAAGTGAAATCCAATAGTACTCTCTTGGATTCCCCAGTTACAACTCCCCGTTCATTATCAATATCAATACATATATCTGCCTCAGCTCTATTCATATTTCGCATATAGTGGCTCGAAATATCAGTGATCATGACCATCACCTTCCATGCCTCCAATGCCACTCAAGGTTCAGTTAGATTAAAATACGTGCCTTCCTTATAGTTGGTGTCTAATAGCCATGTATGTTTATTAATTTTTGAGATGTAAGTACATTTGTACTTAACATATGAATGACCCTGAACTCGACCTTTCAAGGTCACTTGAGTGAAATATAATGGTGCGGCTGGACTGCCGATATATGGTTTCCTGTTAGCCTACTATCATCTAACGTTACTTATTTACGAGGCAAAAGCGCTCAAAACCAGATTGGCCCTGCGTTTGACCTTTCTAAGCGACTCAGTGTCAAATGTAGTGGTTCGGATAGGTTCTAATACACTCTAATACACTCTTGGAAAGAACTCTCCAATCTCGTTAAAGGCCAAAATATCGGCCTTCCTTTTCCCTCTCTACCCTTTTCTTTAAAAAAAAAAATTCCTCGCTGTGTCATGGGAAAACTCCCACTAAAATTAGATTCGATTGGGTAATAGTGAAATTTTTGAGATGTTTTGCTAACGGATACACACGCACGAACACACACACAGGAGGCTGAATCCCAGGCCAGCAAATTTGGGGCTGCGTATAACAAGGTAGTGTTCTTTTTTTCTACGTCTGCTAGTATGTAAGTCGGGTGTATTATTATTTCTTATTTCTCAAAATGCCATGAAGTTAACTTTCGACACTCCTATCACTTGGGGGTGGGGGTGGGGGGTGGGGTGGGGCAAGATACTCGTGTGCTTTGTAAAGATATACGTTATTCACTCAATGCAGTTTTACGTCCGTATATACGTACGGGCAACGGAAGGATAGCGCCGTGTTTTTTTTTAACAACGATAGCACAGAAACAGAACATTTTTTTATCAGACTGGAGTGTATAAATAATTCCAAGCGGCTTATATTTGCAACTTTACTACTTTTTATTTTCCATATAATACAATGTCAAGCGTCACAATGGGAAAAAGTAACGTCTTCAACGAGATGGCTTTAAACTTCTGCAGTGTGTATAGAAGCACTAACGCAACCAGGGAGGCGGAGGGTACACTTTTTATTTGTGAAGGCACATTGCACAATAATAGTCCATATATTCAAAAAATAAGCGGTACATACTGGCTGATATAACGGGAACTCGAATGGTACAATGGGGTCTGAACTAGGCGAAATATGAGTGTATTTACAGTGTGACGAAATGCGTCCCGAAAACGCAAAAGAACAACAAAGGACACTCGCCGCGTTATTACTAGTACTGCGGGGGTATGATAACAGCGAATCAGTTGTCATTGTCTTCTTCATTCGCAATGTACTGATGAATGGAACCAGCAGAGAACTAGTAAAACAGATCTGCCCTGTTGTTTTATCAACAAACCTTGTAAATCCAATCTTGCGATTGCCAAAATAAAATCTTATCTTATCTTATCTTATTCTCGGTCCATGCACGCTCGATCTAGCAATCGAATTACATATGCCTACATTTCAAATGCGGCTTTGACATATGTGTGGCTTTTCATATTAAGGACAGAAGTCGGCACATAACTTGAACTCGGCACAATTAGATAGCTCTATTCTACGGCCATCAACGGGAAATAGTATATACATAAAAACATCCGCTAAACACAACTGGTAATAAAGCAATAAGGATGGCAATTTAAAAACCATATCCCTTCAAACAGTAATATACCTGTACATAACAGATACATAAACTGGGCTTATTTTCCCGGTCCCTGAAACTCGGCGACACAACAACACAACGGCTCATCTACACATCATCTAGATAAAAAGAACATCTTAAATCCACACACGCACACACACAGGCACACAAAATCGGTCACTTGCCGTTACCGTTTTAATACACATTTCATCATATACAGTCAATCCAAGTGGCATGCATTTTTGCGTGTGCAAGAAACCAGTGAAAGAAACACGCCAGTCAACACATCTTCATCTTAATATACTCGTTCTATTTAACAAAGGCGGCTGTTAGCCGGTGATTTTTGTACATAACAAAGTAACAGTTCAATCCCTGGCTATTTACATAGCGTAAGCAACATACGCTGGCCAGAGTTCCAGTGTTCTGGCTATATTATATAAAAACAACCTAAGCAGTGTACGCTAGCCAGAATTCTAAAAAATTAAAACGGCAGGAATGCGGACTCAAATAACAGTGGAAGTAAGTACGGCTTATTATGCTATGAAGAATATCCTTATTAACTCCACTCCGAATTGGCGACTAAAAAAGACGCCCTGGAATGTGTTAATAGCAACAAAATTGCACTCTATACTTTAACATATCTAATGCATTAAAGCTGGCTTTGAATAGCAGTTGTTGGTTATTGAACTGACAAGACACCCGATTGCTGACAATTGTGTGGCCTACGTATTTCGATACACATGCACAATGAACAGGCACATTGTCATAAGTTGACAAAAGTGATCCTATGTAATATTGCCAAGTTGCTATTTATCTGGACAACTTCGCGTACACTGGGACTATAAGTTTATATGAGCGCATCCAGGCCTGCTATTTGAATAGTGGTGGGGGAATATATGTGGGATGAACCCTATCTGACATCCAGCAACCTACTTATTATCGGTAATTTATTCGTATCCAGAGGCTAACGTAAAGGGCATGCATCCGGAGATGCCAACCAATTTAAAACTACAAAACAGAACTCTTTCTATATTTTGGAGGGTCTATTTAGAACAAAATAACCCTGTGGTATGCTCCGCCAAATACCTTGTTTATCTGTTTCATTACAAGCAAATTACCCTGTGGTTACAATGCGTTGAAAAAAAAATGAAATGTCAAAGTTATAAAAAATATGTTTACCTTTTGTTTTCTTGTACGTTTACCAGGTCTTTCGTGCTGGGAATCAATAACATACAGATTTGTGGTACGAATTATATAGAGAAGCATGTATTCTCTCGTCGATAATAAAATATCTTATACTCAATATACAGCTCTATCTCTGAACATACACTAGGATCATCTGACTGTGACGTTGCATAACAATGAACGATGCAGTGGGAGACAGGCTGAGTGACACCAGGTGTTACCATTGTCTGACAGAGATAATCGTGGGACTGGATCACAGTGACTGCGTCGTATATGCTCAACAAAATGAAGCTAAATGAGGCATATTCAGACGAAAACATAGGAAAGACCTTTTTCTTTCTTTAGGTGACAAAGACCGTTTTACTTTTAAAAATAAGCGTTCATTGTGTCATTAGAAGACAGGTAGGCAGGGGCGGTTTAGTTAGTTGGTATTAAGTTCCCACAAATGTTGCATTTATTTATTTTTTGTTCCAGACAGCAACAATGTAGACATTTTAAGTTATTTCCTTACATGTTAATATGTTATTACTGTATAATTTGCAAGCTATTATTGTACCCTGCAGCAATAGTGTACTTCGAATACGAAATAAATAAACCATAATTTATCGATTCGGAACCACTAGAAGCACAGAAGTTGCAATAGATTTTCTGAAAAGCTCATTTCGTTCCATAACCTGACGTTTGCCAATGAAAGGGACATGCATTTTGGTGTTTTGCTTGGGTTCTTGACCTTTCGCAGTAGTCCCGTGGGATCTGGATTTTTGTCGTTCACAGGACGAGGAAAAAGGTCCGGATAGTATCATCGGGTCCTGGTGTGGGATTTCGTTATTGTAATGGTACGTGACCTGCTCGGAATGCGGCCACAGAACACGGAGGTGGACAAATTTAACCACACATAATTACACTGTATCGTCCAATGATCCAGGAAGATAATATTGACAGCGATTGACATTACTGCTTTCCTTGACATTTTAGGATCATTTTCAGTTAACAACACATTGATTTAATAATAAGAGAAATTCATAGCCGTACCACGAAAATATGGAGGTAAAATCTCACGCCAGCAAAATGTGAGGGTGCGTGCGTATTTATTCTCTCTCCGTGTAAATTTGTATTCAGTCAGCGGCTGTTGGTTGTTTTAACTACCGCGTGGGAGGAAATTTGGTCCATCGATTCGTGAAAAAAATCAAGAGCGGGCTGAACAAAAGCAAACAGCACCTGAGAAACAAGCAAGCAAGCAAAAAAGCAAGAAACAAGAGAAAAGAAACCTAGTGAAATCGTATAAGCACAGCCGTGTAGCCCGAGCAATGGTAGACCAGAAGTCGTCGCAGAAATTCCATTGTGGAAGAGTGTGGCGAGTGGACAGCCCCGACAGCGTTTGGATCGTCTGCGAGAAAATTGAGTCAAGACAGCCAGTCTTTTTCTGGGACCCGCGGAAGAAATGCCCCTCACGCAACGGGGAACGGGAACGGGGTTTGGGCAAATCAAGTCCCCGTTCTTGGGTAGACTAGAGCGTTCTAGCAGCCTGTTGACACCGCGTAATTGACGTCCAAGCAAACGCCATTCACGGAATTCATGATAGGGGCCTGCCGCTAAAAAACGGCTTCACGCTAATACGAATGAAACAAGACATTGGCGGGGCCTCGAGGGCACGCCAAATTAATCGACCGATTAACGTCTCCTGCAGGGGTTCACAGACACGCGCCGGCACCGGCACGACGGCGGAGAAATCATTGTTACGTGTCGAGGTTTGACGTTGAAGTGTTTGTTCAACGTCGATTGCATGGCAGGAACGCAAAACAACCCAGACTCTTGACCCAACGAGCACGGATATGGCTTAGGGGCAGCGAGCTGGTTAAAGAGGCAGAGGCAAAGACGCGTAACGCAGGTATGCGATTCCAAGGCTGATCAAAAAGGAGCAAGGGTGCGTGTTGAAGGAGACCCCAGGTGTACAAGTAGGTATCGGGCGAGTAATGGCAAAGTTATTGGAGCTGGTAGCGACACCAGGACACCCCTGTGAGGAAGCTCCTGTCACTCTTACCCTGCCCTCTTCTCCCCCAGCAGAGAGGGTCTGCCTGGTCAGAAAGAGGGATTTACCGGGGGATAAGTCGCCCACCGAGATTGGGGCTCTAATGACAGCGATGTACACGTGACTGGATATCTTGACATTCAGACTATCCATCTGCTCCCCCACATCTCCATCTCATTCTGACCAACGAACGGTCTGTGTCTAAAAAAAATAAAGTGCTAGCGTTCGAGTTTTTTTTTCTAGTGGCATGCATTCAAGACATTCTGGAAAATAGTTGTGCATTAAAAAAAAACCACGGATAGAAAACAAAATATAGCCATCACTTCTACAATGAGGTTTACCTGCTTCATTTTGAAAGTGATACTTATATTGGTGTTCTTAGTTCTGCCGTCTTTCTCTCTACGTTGCTTGTTGACAGTGGAGGTGACACGGTGCTTATTTCATATACCCCGTAAGGTGGCCATCCCCCAGGGTGTGTCCCTCTCTTTGAGTGTCGTGTGACTGGGCAGCTAGAGGTTGGGAGTCGGTCAGACACCGCTGTTCCCGCACCTTCAGCCCTGTCATAACCTCCTCCTTTTTCTTGCCCATTATCGAGCAGACGAGGTGTAAAAAAAAATGCGCGGTTCCTCGCAGTCGCGGCAGGAATATCCTCCAAGACTTTCTCCTTCTCCTTCCACTCCACCCCACCCACGTCCACCCCTCCGCACTGCTGTGCCTCCCCCGCCGTGACCTTTGTCGCTGCCACTGGGGTATTACAGGCATTCAGGTCTACAGAAGAACCCCGTGCAACGTTGTTTGTCGCCTGGTACCATTTTGCACCGTCCGTCCATGGAGACGTGATTAGAAAGTCTGGGCGCGTTCTGGCCGCCTGGCATTGTGGGCGGATTATTGTCACTCCTTGCGAGCACGGGGGAACCGCGCTTAGGCGACTTCCTCCAACGCGGCGACCGTTTGTGGCATGACCTTTTGCTATAGGGTCTGTGCTGGAGGGTTATTATGTACCAATGAGCAGTGCTGGGGAGAACACTAATGCCGCACTGCGGTTCCTCGACTTTTCTGGTATTTGGGTCAAAATGATGGGACTCTGCATTTGTTGAAAATATACATTGACATTCCGAATTGAAAATCACCCGGCAATCACGAAACGCCTCTAATGATAATACCATCACGGTTTGGCATCGGGGTCAGTCCAGGATGCCATTATAATTTATTCCACTCGTGTTCAAAACACCCGCACAGAATACAGACTCTACAAACAGCCACACAAATAATCGTTTTCGCCACGATAAAGCCACGCTCTGCTAAATCACACCACGCAAAAAAAAAGAACACTCTACGAGCGCCTGAAGAACAGCAACATGACTCGACGCGCAATATTACGAGCTGTAACACTACTCATACAATGGCTCTTCGTCCCCGACCATATCAGTCCCCAACTGTTATTGGCTGTAGGTTGAGCGAGCAATAAATCTGACGGTAAAGCATGTCGACCAGGAGACAATGCCTGCGCACGTGTCTGTGCGTCCTTCTCGTGACATTTGCTATGGCGTTACATCGGAGGTCTTGCAAAGACACAGTAACTGTCGGTCTCTCTGTCGGTGGTTTTTCCCGGCGAACAATAAATATTAGGCCCCCGAGGGTGTCAGGAGGGACGCCACTGACGCCGAGAACTTCAGGAGTGAAGTCCAAAGGTTGGATCAAGGTCGGGCTTCCTGGAGACTGACCTCGCTGCACCTTACGTGTTCTGCATTGCGAGTCATTGACGTGGTATGGGTGATAAAACAAGATATGCGTCACCTCGTTGATATATTTCAAAAGTAGCTGCGCGTATACATCCTACATAACCTACCCACCCCATGGCCTGTCTCAAACAGAACCTCTGGCCTAGTCTTAACCTACCCACCCCATGCCCTGTATCACACAGAACCTCTGGCCTAGTCTTAGCCTACCCACCCCATGACCTGTATCAAACAGAACCTCTGGCCTAGTCTTAGCCTACCCACCACATGACCTGTATCACAGAGAACCTCTGGCCTAGTCTTAACCTACCCACCCCAGGCCCTGTATCAAACAGAACCTCTTGCCTAGTCTTAGCCAATGCCTTGTCTTAGATTGTTGCAAAGTTTAGAACCAGAAATTAAGACTGGCTTCTCTTGGCGTAATACTCGACTAAGACAAACCGTCGATATAATAACTGCTGTATGAAGCTTCCCTGCCATTGAGTACACTGACAGTTCTGCATGCTCGGGACTAAAACCGGAAACAATACAAGACTTCTCCGTCTGCCATCGGCTGCATACAGAAGCAAGGCTCCCGTCCTACCAACCAGGCGTCGTGGATATCGATTCTGGGAGCACACACCAAGCCACCCACATCTCGCCATCGGAGAACTTTCATTAGACATTATGGCTTACACAGCTGAATTAACGCCCAGAACTCTATGTGAATGGGGCCTGCAGCCGGTGCTGCCTGTATATTGCCAGATGTCCGGCACCAGAGACAATGTACATAGCCAAGGACGGCAAAGCGGTCGCCAGCAGTCTTTCCGCATTAAGCCGCTCCTGTTGCCTTTAATATAGATTGAACATATATGCAGCTGGGTCCATAAAGAGGGGCGGCCTATTAACGTATCTGAGGCCAGTTTCTCTGGTACACGAGAGACCATAATGCAGTATTATTTTAAACATCATGCGAAAATACACAGAAGACTCAACTAAGCGTATACACTATCAGAAATAATCAAAGAGAAAGATTTATGCGAGTTTACTGTCCGTACAGAAAACATATGAGCTAAGAGAACACCGAACGTTAGCCAAATATAAAATAGACGGAACTAACGCCAATATGCTTTTTTACAAATAAAATAGCCAAAAGACGAACTTTTAATTTAATAATGCAACATTTAACATAAGCGCCAAATACCCGCGTTACATTGCGCTTAAACTGGGGGAATACGGTACACATCCTGTTCAGTCTATTGGTGACGATACACAGGTATCAACTACACAATAAAGCTGTAATTAAAAGATGTGAGAAAAATTCACTAACTCGCTCAGGAATGCCGTAGAATTGTCTCCCTGAGAGACGTTAGTATACGTTTTCGGTTTGAGGCCAAAACGCGACTGGAAGATTGCATTATTTAAGAAAAGATGGGACAGCCAAATGATTCCGAAATTTCCATCAGCGCAAGTATAATTAGTTCTTTACATGAGACTTGCACGAACTTCATCTTCCCAACGCCCCGACGCTGAAATGGAAGCCCGCAACGTGATGCCTAAACTTGCTTTGAGGATAAAGAGGACTATCGTGTGCTGCTCCGACAGACAGTTGCACAAGGCAATCTGGCCTTGGGCAAGGAACGGTAATTACTGACGCCAATGAAAAGTGCCATTCACTGTCGTCTGGCCGGAAAAGGTAGTACACCAGTATATGGCTGTTCCGACGAGGGCAACGTGACACTGTGAATGGAACGTGGGACATACGCAGCTAATATAAAATCCGTACTCTAGATGCTGCCAGGGATGTTGCTGCCATTTTTAGAGGAGAATGAGATATGAAAACCTCTGCCTGGTCTGACAGCCAAAAAAAAAAAAAAGCTGCCTTCTTATAGTATTCCGTGACCCTATATAAGCTCTACAGAGTCTGGACTTCATTAGGAAAATCACTAAAATCGTCTTTCGTGGGTTAACATTCTACCCACTTGCCCTTGGGTGTGCTTGGTAAGGATCAACCGCTTAATTCGCACAGAAGGTCTCGATTCCAAATCCAGCGCACTGCGGAAGGGATAAAACCCGGATTTACTTAGTGTGCCGGGATGACAAGAGACTCCTTGACTGGCACAAAGTCCATCTAGAAAATGGAACTAATTTCGATTCCTTACAAGGAGTTATTCGCGTCCAATTTCTTTTCTGGGTCCAGCTGTGGCCAATCTGCTAATACTGGGCTGCGCTTACAAGACATAAGCCCGCTCAGATCAATGACAAATGGTGGCTTTCCTCTCCCGCTTCTCGCCGGAAGTGCTCAATGACGACACATGACGTCACGGGAGACACCGCGGGTGAAGAAGCAGAGCCCGAGGACACAGAAATATGGAAAGGGCGTCGTCAAGGCTTCTTTTACGAGGCTCGGGCACCGTAGCTGTTTCAGCGGGTACCAGGGAGCCACATGTAGAGTGTGGCCCAGATCTGAATTCGGAGGTCGCATGAATGTTTTATTTCCCTTTACGTCTACGGTTACTGCATTAGGAAGCAGATGTCCCCTAATGCACCGCGTAATGTCACAGCTTTTCACAGTGGAACCTGGACGTGGTGTGACATCTCCAGATTCCTGAGACACACGAGCACTTGAGATTAAGGAACCTCGTCTAAACGACATTATGCTAGCTTTGGGGGAGTCACAATGGCGCACTCGTGTCGCTTTCAATAATTCAGCCCCATGGTCCAGAACAACAGCGGCAGGGCCGAGGTAAGAGTTCGGCCTAATGGCTCTATGTCGTGTCGAAGCGGGGGAAACTCTGGGGCCAAACCCGCTTAACGTCGGACCAAGAACGCCTGGTGTCACCCTGAGCGCTCTGTGCAGAAGGTTGATATAGCAGAGCAATGTAAGGAGACACCTAGGTGTCCTCTCCTGCCAGATTAGTCATGAGAGAGAGAGAGAGAGAGAGAGAGAGAGAGAGATGGCGGGGGTTACCACATTCAAAGTCTTGAGGGTAGTGACTTTGCGCTTCGCAAAACTAGCAGGAAGCAAAGGCCCATCCTGCGTAACTTCTGTTGGTGACTTTAAGGAACACCGCCAGCTGGGTTATTCTGCTTGGCAAATTCCGCTGCACTGCCTCGCATATCACTACAGTTTTATACATTTCGACTATCTCTTGCATGCACACATAAAACGCTCCAAAGACTTTCTTTGCCTGAACAATGAATAAGTCTCGACCACCTGTTTGTAATTGATTTGTCTCGGCAGAGAATGTGCAGAGACTGCATTAAATGAATCCATGTAACCATGAAACCCAATCTACACGTGTCGTTAAGCAGACGACTTCCGGTTCTTGGTCCTCTCGTGGTCGATGAAGTCGTTGTGACGCGATGGGAAGCCGTAAAAAGGTGCACTGAGAAACAGCGTTGCTCGCCAACGGCGTGGACCGCTTGGATTCTTCAGGTTTTTTTACGGCATACATATGTGGTCGCCAACTTGAAAGTGTTTGAAGAACGCCCCCGACCTGGATCTCCCGATGATATTATGTTAATCATAAGTGCTTATAGAGATCATAAGTGCTTATAGAGTTCTGAAGTATTTTCTAGAAAACATCAACCTCAAAGAAAGAGCACAAAGTTACCGTTTCAGACGTAAAGTGTCTGAGTTTGATTTAATAATGGGTAAGGACACTATCCAATTGTAACTCAAGAATCAAGGTTTTGTCTTTAAGTACAGACATACCTCTGGTATATGGTGTTGTTATAGATTGCCGTTCAAATCAGCACGCAATATTATTCAAGACTCCATACGGCACGAATGTCCGGATTCCCAGTTATGCCGGCTACGTTTTGGCAAGCAATGTGGGTCAAGTACTCCTGGGGCATGGAAGAAATACTCGGACAGGAGGATTTTCCTTCGTGTTTTCACAGATCTTACAGATCCGCAGCCTAGTATAATGCACTTTTGAGTTATGGTTAAACAAAATTACCATTGACCAGCACCAATAGACCAACCTGCTACTTGCTATGCGTTTCCAGATCGGCACAAGCAATAAACCGTAGCAAGATTAAACACAAATTTGCATCGGCTGAACTAGGGTCCGGGGTGGAAACTTTTTTTTAGACCTATTAAACCATATAGCTGACGCTGGAACTACTACGCATGAAAACGCCTGCGCTGAGCCACGGTGGTGGTTGGGGAGGGGGGGGGGGGGTATTTCAGCAAAACATTGGCCTCTATTACTTTCTACTGATAGGTGTCATACATGTACATGCGTGTCAACTGAATGCAATCACCACTTCGGGATCAAATCAGTGTTCATCAACATTACCCATGAGCAAGTTACATGTTGCTTTATCCTGTGCAAGTTACCGAAATACAAAATGTATTTATCCTGCAACAAGGAATTTGTGGCGAGTTGATTTACCTCGACTTAACGAGCACGAAGATGGCCCGTTACATCCTATAAGAAGTACACACAATCATCATCAAGTTTGTAAGAGCGAAATTTCTTGCATGAAGGGTGAGCCAAAATAGAATAGCCCACATTGTATAGCAAAGTGCATATGCGAAACGAAAAATATTCTTCACATGCAAATCGAGAAACATTAAGATAATTCAACACCTTCACCTGTGTATGAATAGGTAGCCCGTCCCCTAACTTAAGAAGTAGAACTCCCTATGCAACGCAGTATAGGGGGCCAAACTGGCCGGGGCGATACTGTATCCATTACTCTTTTCTCATTATTACAACCCATGTAATAATACAAGTTTGTCCTGAACATGATTATGTAAATGATTTGATTTAACGAAATCTACATGCTAATCGATTGCTCTAATTACCCTCGTTGTAACGGGATGTGGAGACTTTAACGCAACGTTTACCTTTCTTTAAATTACGAAACATATACATGTACTAAAGAGTCATGCAGCAAAACCCCACTTCAGTTTTGGAACCACACCATAGCAATTTTTGTTTTGGAACCAGAGCAACAATCCATGCTTCTTCAACGTAATATCTATACACAATTACATTGTTACATGTGCATGGCAGTAACTCATGGAATCGTTTTAATATGTGAAATGGTACCGCGGTCACATTTCTGTCCAATACCTCATCTGGAGAATACTTAATGCGAGTGTTAATAATCAGTCAGCCATGCGTAACAGTAACATGGTGCAATATATATTAAATATAAATATTCGCACATCAATTCACTCAAACACGACGACCCACTCGCGATCTCTTGTGTACATCTTCATTCGATAATGTAGCGCTGGTAGACCAGAAATTTGACACCTCGAGTTCTGGATATCGTGGTCCATACAACCTATATCTACGTGATTACACACTGTACATAACGCAGCTTCTACGGTAATGAATCTACGAATATAATCTCTTCAATACACCAACGATCCAATACATTCATGTAGCCCACTCAGTTTTCAGCATTCAAATGATGATGTTTTATCTTTGTTTCTTGTAAAAGTAAGTATAGGTAAGTATGTTAGGGAAAATATAATGTACCGGTGCAACGTACCTGCCTTTTTTTTTCGATATTTTCTATAAAAATAGATAAAACATCTTAAAGAGTTGACGAACACGACGATGGAATGCTGCGGCCGGGGTGTAGGCAGCCGTCTGCTGGAATGTTAGGACGATCCTGAACGTTGCTAAGGATTTCACGTGATTGGATGTCGCCCCCCTCTCTGGCGTCGAGGGTAGCTGTGCTGGCGATCGGGATATCATGGATCAGTTCACTCGAGTCTCCCGTAATGTGGCTCGAGTCCGTCCGGGTCCGATAACTGCGGGTCAGATATCCAACGGTAATACTGCACTGCGGGGGAAAACCGGAACCGGAAACCACAACCAACCAGTCAACGGAACCAATCCTGCACTACATTCCTTTCTTCAGCCAATCGAGTTCAAGTCTTAAGATACTTCGCAAGTTCTGAAACGACCTAAGTTTTGTGCGGGAGCACGAGACGCTCGGGCTCATATGAAAGGTACCGAGCGATCGTCGACTGACGTCATAGATGCCGGGCTACCCACGGAAGCGTTGTTATTGGTGTCGCCGTTGTTATTCCCTACAATGTTTGATTTCCCGATCGGGAAGGTCAATTCCTCCTCACAGTCTCCCATATTCTCGTAGGCCGGGGTTTCCCCTCGCATATCACACACCGTGTTAGTCAGGGCCTTGATGTAGTTCTTGGCGAGAGTCAACGTCTCGATCTTGGACAGACGCCGCCCCACGCGCACGTGCGGGATCACCTCTCGCAAGCCCTGAAAAGCGTCGTTTAACGAGTGCATACGCATGCGCTCTCGCTCGTTGCTCTCGAGCCTGCGCAGATTGCGTTCTCTGGCATTCAGTCCTTTCCGTCGCTTGGCGTTTCTGCGGCCGCCGCCCGTCGTGCTGGCTTTGCCTTTTCGGGACATGGTGATGGGCTCATCGGTGACGGACGAACCGCTGCTGTTGGAATCCGATGGAGAACCGGGGGAGTCGGACTTGAACTCCAAACTGCCAGGTCGGGGATGATTGGGGCACTCCAGGCTGCCCGTTACCGTCTGATGCCAGTCTTTCACGTCATCGTCTTCCGTCAGTATGTCGGTGACGTCGAAGTTGACCTTGACTTCGTCACCATCCACGTAGAAAGGTTCCTCGATCATGGTGCCAGTACCAGACTGGTGTCGCATGTCACTGGAAAGACAGAAGCACCTCGGTTATCACGAATGACAGGTAATCAAAATTAATTAATCAGCAACTTGCACAGCATTGGAGCAGTCGTGACAAACGTACATGTAGACTCAAGAGACAAGATGATCGGGAAGGTTTACAAGTCCCCTTGTCTGCCTTTTGCGATTGGAGACTCTTCCCTTAACAGCATCTAAGCAGTAATTATCAGCAGTGTAACAACGTCTTGGCCCGTCCCAAGTTAAATGTCTCACAGCCACGCATCGACTCACTGCCACCCCACCCCTCACTCCCGACAGTCTTGGCTGTAGAAGTCGTGTCTGGGTAGAGATATTGCTGATAAATGTCGCCTTCACGTGTCGCGTTCGCACATCTATCGACGGATTGATAAGCGACTACATTTGCCTACAGGAAGCCTGGCAGTGCTCACCCCCCGGGGGGGGGGGGGGGGGGGGGGGGGGGGGGGGGGGGGGGGGGGGGGGGGGGGGGGGGGGGGGGGGGGGGGGGG
>JAAUYG010059912.1_pt1 | contig 15071 bp, 11 predicted proteins | sample 7278091 | NCBI WGS metagenome assembly JAAUYG01 (sample SAMN14350201, study PRJNA611818) | marine sediment metagenome | isolation source: surface marine sediment (0.6m) | place: French Polynesia: Moorea | collected 2018-08 | reverse complement strand
TTCAAAGTCAAGGTCACCCAAATTTCAGGTCAAAGTCAAGGTCGCACAAACTTCAAAGCCTTATATCTCATAAAGGAGCAGAGTTAGGCCATAAGTTTCTGTTATCCATCAATAGGAAACCATATCTGGTGAGTCCAATGACACCATGACATTTGACCTTGAGTGACCTTGAAAGGTCAAACTCAAGGCCACCCAGATTTCGAAGCCTTATATCTCGCAAAGGAGCCTAGTTAGGCCCTATGTTACTATTAAACATTAATGGGAAACCATATTTTGGGGAGTCCAATGGCACTGTCAAATTTGACCTTGAGTGACCTTCAAAGGTCAAAGTCAAGGTTACTTAGATTTTCAGTAGTAGGATATCTGTATGGAATAGATATATTTGCCAGCAGTAATAGTACGACCATGTGGTTGTCACGAAAAGGTGTTTGTTAGCGGTCGGGCTTTTCCGCTGTCCCAGCTGTCTTTCTCGTTTTATTTATATTTTTTATTTCATTTTATTTTTTGTAACATTGGAAAGTGTAGTTGGATCCACAACACACAGAAAATCTAAAATAATTACAGCATGAATAAAGTTGGCATGAAACATTGCACACACCCATAATGATCTACATCCAGGGCCCACACTATGCCCGGGACACCACCTCTCTTGGCTCCTTTACAAGATATAAGACTTCAAAATGTGAATTACTTTGACTTTGACCTTTCAAGGTCACTTAAAGGGTATATGACTCCAACTTGTTGATACGGCTTTCTCTGACACTTTTTGCACAGCAAAACCCTGTGCAAGGTTGTGTATTAGATAATCAGTAAATATCACATGTGATAAAGGCTTATGTGCAACATATTCTTCTACCTGATCGAGATTCCAGTCATGATTTATAATGCTATATTGTGCTCCTTGGAGAAGTGACCTTCAGTGCATCACCCACTTGCAGTAAACTAAAAAACATAGCCATTTGCCAATTGTGTGCCTCTTTCTGTTTCGAGTGCGGCACAGCATTCTCCAGTCCAGAATCTGGCGAAGTTGAATAATCATCGATCATCACTTCCATGAAAAGATGAATCCTTAAGATCATTCTTGTTCAAATCCATAGCTGTATTCACCCATCCCTCCTTCTTACTTGCAGAAACCATCCATTTTATTGTGGTAAATAGAATATCTACATGGGCAACACCGCAGGAAACGTTAACGTTCTTTATGAACCCTTTAAACCTATAAACCACCTGGTGTTATATCTGCCAAAAACAGGGCTCCCTCCAGGCCCAGCTGCAGCCTCCAGGATTTTCTACTCGTGTGGCCTTATGTATATGCTTTTTGGAAATTTATGGTTCTGTGACAATAAGAACTCCTGTGTCCAATAACTTTGTTTATGCATATTTATCGTTTTATCTGTCATTTTATTGCCGAACAGGTACCCTGTAATGATGTATTAATTTGACATTATTTTAACAGATATGAATGCTTGCCTAAAAATGATCACTAAGACAAAAATATTCAATCAGTACGTAATAATATTTCAAATAGCAAATGCTAAATAAATAAAGGAATTTAAAAATTAATAAATAACAATAGTAACAATATTTAAACTAAGAATAATAAGTAAAAAATAAATAAATAAATAAATAAATAAATAAATAAATAAATAAATAAATAAATAAATAAATAAATATTAATCTATGGAATTGAAATGACATGCTCAAAATTGCTGGCTCAGAGTTCATTTTATCCACTTGACAAAGCGCATAAATCCCGGTCATGATATATTACACACGCAATATTCCCGGGCCTATTATACGAACATGCGTTGGGTCTTTGCAATTTATGCACCTAAATTGTGAGCTTACCGCAAGCAAACGACCTTCACCTTATTCAGACGTGGAAGCAAACCACAACAAAGCTTTCTGCGTAAGCTTAACTGTGTTGTTTTTCGTTTAGTTATACAAATCTGTTTGGAAATCCAACCAGCAAGAACTTGTGCATGAGTGGGATGTTTACCCAACATTATGTTATCGGTTTATCGTATCTTAACATAGGTATAAGGGCGATAATATAAGGACTATTAAACAGTTGCCTTCCTCTGGCTTTGCATTCGTACTATTTAGTAAATACTCTAGTAAGGCTTGTTTAACCACTGTTAACAGTGTTTACACTTTATTTGGGTTAGTGTTAACTGTATACATTAGCCATCACCACTACCAGTGCTTACACATCACTATATTTGTATTTGCTAAGTTTTCAGGTGATTCTACTATATGGTCATACCGTCTACCACTATGTTTTGTTTTCAATTTCAGTTATTTCGTTTGTGATGATCTGATGACTGGCAGTAGGAGGAGGTTTGTAACAATTTTGCCAGTAGACGGCTAGAATTACATTGAGATTTACTCATGGCAACACCTGATTGAGTATTTTTCATCAAGATTCAGCAGTCCTTGCATTGTTACACCTGCAAAAAGGTTGTCATAAGTTTTAGCAAGAACTCAATGACATATGGAGGCTAATAATATTAATAGTGATTGATTATTTCGTTTGACCAGTGTTGACAGACTTTTGCGTTTAGGCTTCCTATATTTTACCAAATGATTTATTTTAGAAATGTCTGTTTTCACTTTAGGAGTGAAATGTTGCTTACTGAAAGAGCTTGACGGAATTCTTACATGTAGTTGGCAAAATTATCAAATGAGGCTGCTTATATTTGTAATTTCAAACATTTCCAGACTCCACTGCCACTCAGCTGCTGCCTCTATCTAAAAAATCATTACCTTAATCGGTATCAAAGTGTAATTTTTCTGCTGTGGGAAGAGGTTTCATCCCACCTCAACAAGGGGGCCACTTGGTGGCCAGAAAATAATGGGAGGAAAACACCCTGTTCCCACAACATCTCAACATCAGCAGGAAATAATGGGAGTAAAAAACACTCCCTGGTCGTGCGACATCTCGACACGTAATACCATGGCCCCCCTTGTTGAGGAGGGAGAAAACCTCTTCCCACAGCGTAGAAATTACTGTTGACACCTTACGGTGAGAATGTATAAATGCGTGTGAATTTGTAAAAACATGTGAAATTTTGTTGTAGCTGAGACTGGATATTGGTGGCTCCTCCCGACTTAGCTACAGTAAAACTTCATGTATTGTAACATGACTGGGACCAAAAACAAGCTTTATGCTCTGTGTCGTGTATAAAAATCTTATCTTATTAAAACAAAGTAGAGGAAAAAAGGACTATGACATAAGTGAAATGCTAACCTACTCAAGTACTCCTGGTGATACTGGTAGTTCTAGTAGATTTAGATTGTGCATCTCTATAATAGACACTATTGTGCAACGTTATTTTCTCTGCAATTATGTTTTATATTTTCAGCTACCAGCTAGCACAGCATTCTGTATTCTAACAAGGCACACCTGGAAACTTACTCATTCATCAGAAACATGACTACAATGGAATTAGATTTCACATACTACCCGTATGTGTTCCTGAGCCTGGTAGCTTGGCTTGTTGTATACAAGTACATTAGCCCCACCATATCCAGTCAGTATTTTCCGGCATATCGTCTACTGACAATCAGCAAACAGATTGATTGGAACACCAGGTGAAACTTACTTTTGTAAACTTTACATAGAATATCACACTGATACTGTTGACCATGTTGAGACCGTGTCGACAAAGGATGAGACAATTAACGATTTCTAGGGTTTTCACCCAACAGTGGTGAGCCCATTCAAAAATTAATCACCGATCATTGCAATAAACTAATACTATACCTGTTACTCTATTTTATGCACATGTTACTGATATTATTAGCATTATAACAATGTTATAAAGTTGCATAAGCCATTCTATACAAGAAAAGACCATTTTGATATGGCACTGTTCCAAATGTTTTTTCAGTTTCATGCCTTTAAGGTAAATGATCTTGGTAATGCAGGGAAAAACAAAGAATGGAATTACATCAGCATTAGATTAGCTGAGCCTCAGCTATTGGCAGCTGAAAAGCTGGACTGGGGCCAATGTGCAATAAGCAAAAGGTTGTCATGCAGTTAACAGATTTATCGTTTATCACACAATTGCTCCAATGGTAAGGAATAAGGAGATTTGTCAGGCATGTAATACCAGTACGGTAATTACATTTATCCATGGCTATGCACAATGTGCAATATACATTATATATCAGTATGTTTTGTTGATGAAAATTTTATACAATAACATGTACAACATAAGTTGACCCAGAATACTTGGTAAAGAGATAAATGGTGGTTACTGCTTGAAAATACACATGGGCTTTTCGATAGTTAATTAACTGCCAATACTCAAGCAGGCATTTCTGTGTGTTTCAGGGTAAACTCTTCTTTACATGCACTGATAGTGAGTTCCGTGTGTGTATACGTACTTCTGGTTGAGGATGAAGTCAGTGAGAATCCAGTGTGGTAAGTACTAATGTAGTAAATGACATCCATTCGCATCAATAAACCCCAACTTAGGCTTCAGTGATGTTGAAAAATAAATTATTCTTACAAGGAACATGTGCTGCCCAACATACATTTAGTGTGGTGTTGCATGAACTTGCATCATATACCATATATATAGACGAACAGTGAAACTTTGAAATTCACAAAAAAAAAATTATTCCCGAGGTGGTCTTGTATCTGAAACAAAATAGCACTGGGCAGTTTCTCAAAACAATTTAAGTCTCTAGTGTCTTAAGCATGGAAAAGGCAGTGGTAGCCAAGGTGATTAGTGAACTGAAGTCCGTTTCTAGACTTAAAATTTTTCCAGAAACTGGGCACTGAACTATTAAGTTTTGTTTGATCTGTATTGATCAATAAAAAAGTGATAGGTGGTCTTAGTCATGGCGTGATCTTAAATCCATGGTGGGGAATTAAGGCGGGATTTCGTTACGTACGAAAACTGTATATGCTAGTAGCAGGTGGTTTTGGTATTCTTTGACATACGGAGTAGTGATTTGGAACTAAATCTAACATCTCAAGTTATGTGTACATGTAAAAGCAAAGTAGTCCACTATAGAATGGGCAGAGTGCCTACTAAACACGATTTTATGCTAAAATTGCATCATGTATTTCAGTTTCAAAAACTACAATTTTACTAATTATATCAAATGGTCACCGAATTCAGAATTTCAGTCATTATCTGTCGTCCGGCTACTTGGACACAAATAATGACTCATGGTGACAACATTTAAATTTGTTCAAATTTATATAAATCTATGTTAATAATGTATGTTGCTTTTGCTTTCAGGGCAGACTCAAGTGTTGTGAAATACAACTGTGCCATTGTTGTGGGTTACCTAATATCAGGTAGTGCAGGAAGGTGGAATAGATGTACTAAAATAAGGAATATGCTATAAATGCACCAAAGCCCTTGGTACACCATTGTGCTCATAAAATCTTGTAGAAGTTCTTACATGAATCCAGTAACATTAAATGTTGTCATTTAAGACTTGTATGGATTAATAGGTTCATGTCTGTCTGACATTGCTGTAATCTTAGGCCTGCAGACTAGCGTATGGTAAATTTCTTAGTTTCTAATGTCAACACTGCTATCTACCATAATAATCGTATTGCATGTAATTTTTGTCAGATAAAATATATCTATGTACAGTGGTGCCTAGTGCCATATATAATAATAGATCATCATCTCGGTTTCCTCAAAAAATGCTCATCACAGAGCAAAACAAATGAAAATTTGACCTCTTGCATACCCTATGATGTAAGTACCGGTAGTGCAAAATTATCTGATTTCTTGGAAATCATGTTTCATAGACAGAGTGTGTAAAATGACCTTATAACCTGTAAACATTTATTTGCCTGACTGCGCATCGTATTCCCGGTGTGTGGGTGGCAGTAACACTCCATTTATACATCATGTTTTCATGGTCTTGATGTCGGATGTTTTTCAGACTGTCTGCTGATTTGTGTGAACTACAAGCATATCGGAGATCTCAGTTTCCTGTGGCATCATCTGGCCTCCATGTACGCCTTCATCTTTGTCATGGTATGTTGGTTGGTTTTCTACAAATTTGGATCACAGAAACTCAAATACAATTTTGTAGTTAAGCCGGAGTAGGGGGATTACTTGGTTGTTGGCTGTGTGATCTAAAAAGGATGATACCACATTAATCAGTTGAAACTCAACCATTCTGTTCAGCAGGCTTTGTGCATCTTAGTTTAATTTTAATGGACTAGTTATTTCATTATTTATATATACAGTGAAACTTGTAGATAAAGACCACCCTAGGGACCAATAAAATGTCCCAATGCACAGGTGGTCTTTATACTCAGGTTCAGTAGCGTGGAAAGTATACCCATATGGACCAATAAAATGTGGTCTTTATAAGCAGGTGGTCTTTATGTACAGGTGATCTTTAAAGCAGGTTAGACTGTATGAATGTTATGTTAAATACATTTCTACCTATTTCACTTTCGACTTCCACTGTGATGTTTTAGCAGTTCCGACTTCTTAACCGTGCCATTAGTAAAGGATTTCTGGCCTGTTTATGCATTACATGTACTGTAAATTCATTAATGTTAGCGGAGATTAATGTTTTGCTTTTTTTTAGACAAAAAACATGTTTCATGGGCATTAATACTTGTGGTTAGCTCAGGCTTTTAATTGTCTAGGTACACGTGAATTATGTTTGAGGGTATTTATTTTTGGAGTCTAAAGATGGTCGAGAATTTTGGCAAATAAATCTCCGGCAAACATTAATGAATTTACAGTATTCTATGATTCACTATTCTAGTATGCCTGCAACACAGCTGCAGCTAAGCTATGATATATACTCGAGCCTTTTCAGGTAAAAATGTTTACCAGGCATTACCGGTGTGTTTTCTTTTATGAATACACTGCGGTAATGATACCAGCAGCAGTACTGTATTTTTCTAACATTTACACATTGTTCTCCTTTTCCAGACCTATGGTTCTCTGCCTTGGTTTGCAAATTTTCGTCTCCTAGCAGAATTGTCAACTCCCTTTGTCAACCAGAGGTAGGCACCACTACCCACATGTTAACTGTATTTAAATCCACAGGTCTTGTTGTTATAATGATATCCTTTTTAGTCACAATTGTTTTTCTTCTAGCATATGCTATAAAGTATTTATCGGTACTTTCTTTTGATACTTCTTTTTGGATCACAACAGCGTATTTCGATGTGAAGGACACTATGGTGATAAAATATGAGTAAACTTTAATAACGATATAATACACATGCTAGAAATTTAACCGATATGTCATTTACATGAGTTTGGTTTTATGGTATACTTCTAGCAGATATTGAGATACACTGGTTACACAGTGTTTAGATATTGCTTTTAACTACGCGCACATCAAATCCTAACTATTTGCATGATCGTAGCAGAGAATGCAGAGAATTTGTCAAAAAGAAGTTTTACAGGATATGCAAGTGTTATTGCCTCTATTTTAGGTGGTTTCTTGACACATTGGGCTACCAGAAATCCTCGCAGTTCTTCATGATCAACGGCATAGTGATGACCCTTGTCTTCTTTTTCGCGCGCATCGTTGTCATGCCCCCCTACTGGCTGAAAGTGCATTCCATCTATGGCACGCCCGCCGCACACAAACTGGGGCGCATCTGGTTTGTGCTCATCTCATCCTGCATGGTGCTCGATCTCCTCAACGTGTACTGGTTCTACAAGATATTCCGCGGGGCGCAGAAGGTCCTGAAATCAACGTTGGACAAAAATCGGAACAGTATCGATAGAAAAGCAGCCTAGAATCCCCCTTTCGCAGGAAAAGGGTGGTCGACTGGGTTTGGTCGAGTTCTGGTCTGTGAGATAAGGCAGATGTATAGCGCTGTATACCAGTAGTGACCTATTTCAAAGTCGGGGGTGTTTGGGACTATTTCGTTTACTGGTATACCGTTTTCGAGAGATCTGCAGGTTGTATGGCTATGGAAGGCTATCGGTTGTTTGACAGTGCTATCATATACATAGTTACACATGTACACTATACCTGATTATATTAAAAAAAAAACATGGATGGTATGGGGCTTGTATGGTGTGGTTGTGCCAACAGGTTGTAGCTTAGAGGAACTTACACGTTATGGTAGTGCTATCTGCCTGTAGAGATAATTTACCAATTTAATGTATTGAAGTTGTGTCACATTGTACTATTTATAGGCTTAAGAAAATCCCCAAAATTTAAGTGGCTTTACCAAAAATTTGGAAACGAACATTTGATTCAGAAATCACAAATCTTACATACTTCTTTCTACATGTAGGTCTATCGAGCCATGAAAAATGCATGGTGGATTATATTTTAATATATTTACTGCTGGGATTCATACCGCATTAAATGTATACTGACTGCAGATTGGTAACTTCTGTATTGTATATATATATATTATACACATAATGCTCACTGATTATGAATAATTTTTGTGCACAAACCGGAGCAGTTTGCACAAAGCAGGATTTCGGCTCTTGAATTGTTTTTGTGATTTGTGCTTTTAAAGAGGCTTTTTTGCATCAAATTTGCAAATATGGTATGCATATACAGTGTATGTAGATTTTGAGAAAATTGGAACAAGTGTTGGGGTGAGAGTATTGTCGTATATGCGACTGTGTGCAAGCTGTATAATACCAGCTTTGTGTTAAATGTGTTGTGCATGTTTACTTCACCCGGACGGTCACTTTGTCATAGTTGTTGTGGGTTTGTATGATGCATGGCGTGTGCTGTGTCTGGTATTATGGTCAATTGCTCAATACAGGTTTTGTATGCATCGGTACAGACTATAAGAGGGGGCCTTGTACATAGCATGTGGCTGGCCTCTCTCAGAGTTGCCCATCAGTTACACATCATGCGAGGAGCTGCTTGCAAAATTAGTATTTTACGGCTCTGTAGTACATGTATATATAGTGTACGCGAGGAACCCACTATACTTGTAGATATATTGCATTGGAGATTGTTGTGCTTTTTAGGTCAACCGTGATTACCTTTGATCGGAGCAGATTCCAATATCATATCTATGTACATGATATAACCCCACAATGTTTCTGCTCCACTGTCGCATTATAATGATGAGATAACATAGGAAAACCTGCCTTCTGGCAGTCTGTAATTTATGCATTCCTTTTTGTGATGCAAGGGTGTCTCTCATTGCATTATCATCATTATATATCACTCCTGCATGGCATTGAGTTTGAGATTCACGAAAAGGTCTTAAATTGTGTTTTTATATCTGAATCATGCTGTGCAGTTCAAAGAGATCTCAAATTGCACTATTTTTATAGTCGCACTTGAATTTTGCATTACAGTAGTCCCTCTCTAATAAGGACAACCTTTCTGCCAAACAAGTCTGTCTTTATTAGACAGGTGTCATATATCGAAAGGGGTCATAACATGCAATGACACTATTTGCTGCCAATAATTTGTGTCCTCTCTAGAGAGAGTGTCATTTAAGAGAGGGACCACTGTATCTCTAATATGTCATTTAGTAGCTTGAACTCCAGCGTGCTGAATTCGAGGGACTCGTAATAAGCTTCTGTAGACTTCCGCAAGGGGCGCTGTCTGTTATCTGACGTCAGGGCAAGTCCTTAGAAACTATATTGATAATTTTTAAATCAATCTTGAACGTTGTGCTTCTTTTATTTGGTCTGTATTTTATATGATCTGCACAGTTTGTCACATTTTTACTTTATTTTAACACTTTGTCCTAAAATTAAGAGCCAAACTAAGTCAAATTTCTATGCAAATCAAAATTAGCCAGTCTCGGCAGTTTAAAATTTACTCGATTGTTTATGTTGCCAAGGACGCCATTAGTTACAATTGTTTACAACCATCATGCAACATTTTGTAGTCAAAAAATGCTTTTATTGCAAGACACTAGATTGCGCAGCTAGTATTTCGAGTCTCTCCTATTGTCTTTATTAGAGCTGTCACATATTCAGCACTGCTATAGTGAGCATTGGGCTGTTGTTCAGGGTCAGTTTTCTCAAAAAATTAGTGTCAATTTGTTTTGAGTTAAGTTAGCTATCTGAGGGTTGTCCTTGGTGAAGAGTTTAAGTTAGACTTCAGTACCTTCCAAACCTCTATGGGAAGTATGTTAAATTTGAATTTTTGTCTTAAGCTAATGTTTTGGTCTGACAGTCGCATCATTTACATTGTGATTTAAGTAGACTTCAGTACCTTCCAGATCACAATGGCAAGTGTGTTAAAATCGAATTTTGTCGTAAGCCAAAGTTTTGGTCTGACAGTCGTACTATTTAGACTGTGATTGAAGTCAAAACTAAATACTTTGAAAAGCTCCAGCCTATCTGTGTTCTGTGTGTGTGTGTGTATGCCTGCGCTTAATGGTACAGAATGTCAAGCTTTTATGTAGCTATGTAGTATTGAGACTGCTGTCAAAACTTTGGTGCTTTGGTAGAGCTTGTAGTGAAACATTTATTGGCCTTTAAGTAGAGTTAGAGATTTTGTACAGATTTCAAATCGCTTTTAGCACAATTTTGTTGGAAAAGATTGGAACATACTATATACAATATATGGCCCAAATTCTGACCATATTACTGTCATCACACTATGTATTGGGTTTGACGATGAAGAAGTACAGGTTCTTACATGAGTACAACAACTAACCTTCAATCTACATTAATATCATGGACTCCTGTTACACATGACCTATTAGCATGTTGTGAAGGTCAGGCTTATTGGGCTTCTTGTACAGTATTCCCTCTGTAATAGGGATTCCCCTTCAGCCAAACAATTCTGTCGTTATTAGAGTGGTGTCCTTTGTTGAGAAGGAGCATTACAAACATTCATTGTGTTTTCTGCCAGGAGTTTGTGGCCTTTCTAGAAGGCCATCCTCTCTGGAGAGTGACCTTTAAGAGAGGGGCCACTGTATTAGCTTAACCCAGGCACCCTACACCTGATTTGTAAAAAAATGTGGATATCAACTTTCCCTAGACGGCTGTAAAATCTTCTTGTGCTCACATGACCTGGATTCGTAGTACCTGATGGTTGAGATGTACCAGGTGACCTGAATTAATATTACCTGATTGATCCAGAGGTACCAGGTGACCTGGATTGGTAGTACTGAATTGGTTGAGACATCTGACCTGGATTTGTAGTACATATGTGATTGGGCGAGATGTCTAACCTGGATTGGTAGTACCTGATTGGTCAAGACATCGGACTTGGATTGGTAGTACCTGATCTGACCTGGATTGCTAGTACCTGATTGGTCAGGACATCTGACCTGGATTGCTAGTACCTGATTGGTTGAGACATCTGACCTGGATTGGTAGTACCTCATTGGTTGAGATGTCTGACCTGGATTGATAGTACCTGATTGGTCAAGACATCTGACTTGAATTAAATGTACAAGACATTTGACCTGGATTGGTGGTAACTGATTAGTTAAGACATTTGACCTTGATTGGCAGTACCTGATTGGTCAAGACGTCTGACCTGGATTAATTGTACCTGATTGGTTGAGAGGAACCACGAGTATGCAAATTAATGGCACCAGAGGTAGATGAGAAGTTACTAGTCACGGAAAAGCAGTATTGGTCTAATAACTCAATTTATAATGTATATAAACAGCACTGAGAATACTTCTTGTAAAGCATATGTTATGCTGTATATATAGTGCTTTGATGGCGTCTGCTACATCTACTGACTGAATGTATGAACTGAGGCTTCTGAGAAAAAAAAAAACAGTTCAAACCCTGCCCAAGACTTTTCCAAAGCTGTGTTCTTTTTTTCCTCTATTTTCTTTTAAATCAATCTCTAGAAACAGTCCGTTCAAAATCTGTGATATCTAGTCCCCGTAACTTTTTAGGGATTAGCTCATTAGGTTTAATGAATAAGAAATCGGAAGCACATAGGTAATTATGTTCAATTATTGGTCTCTTTACCCAACTAATGTTTTGCTTACTGTGTGGTGGCACAGTGAGGGTGTTCAGTGTAGTTGGTCAAGAGGTAACAGGTGACCTGGATTGGTAGTACCTGATTGGTCAAGAGGTACCAGGTGACCTGGATTGGTAGTACCTGATTGGTCGAGAGGTACCAGGTGACCTGGATTGGTAATACTTGATTGGTGGAGAGGTAGCAGGTGACCTCGATTGGTAGTACCTGATTGGTCGAGAGGTATCAGTTTAATTTGGATTTGGTAATACCTGATTGGTCAAGAACTACCAGTAACTTAGATTGGTAGTACTTCATTGGTCAATACATTTTACCAGTGTAGTTCAGCGTAGGTCACCAAAAGTTAATTTCAGCTGGGTAGATAGTGCTTTTACATGACAATGAAACCCAGTGTTGGTTGATATGCCTTCACCAGCATCTTGAAGTTTCTTCATATGTAATACTCGGCTTCTGGTTCCTGTGTGTACATGTACTGAAAATATTTAAGGATGTATGGAGGTAATGCTCTTAGTGATACTAGCACAGTCTCTCCTGTCTGGATTATATTCAAGGTCACTTTACATATATGTAGCATATCTATGATACAGTGACTGTGGCACCAGTATAAAGGGAATGGATCATGTTTTTCATGTTTTTAGTGTGCCATATTATTTTTACTCCTGATTTGGTAAGAGGTTTAATACCTGAATACTTTTTGCGATATTGTTATCCAAGAATTCTAGTCTTGTTAGTTTATTCACGTTATCATTGTCAATTCCAGGCTTTAATACATATAGTATAGTGCCAGTGTACACATTGTCTATACATATTTGTGCATTTGGAGGATGAGTGGTATTTATGTTCTAATCTAATTAATTTAAGTTTAAATTGTGAAGGAGTCTATCTGAGCATGTCAAGTTGGATACTTCCCAAGGAAATTAACATCAGTTATTTAGCTATCTGTAAACAATCATAATTTAGGCTCAAATTTTACAGTCCGCAAGATGTTGTTCTACTTTCCCCTTGGAGCTATGCTGCATATTGTCTGGGTGCCCTGTTACATACACTGGATTGTCTGGTTTAAGATCAAGTATATGCATGCACATAGTTTGAAACAGGTCTGTAGCCACACAATTACACATAGCCTATCCACATGGTCGCATTTATTTCTGGTCACAACCCAACCCTTCCCCAGCACAGGTACAAGGAGAGCATTAATTACGCCTTTTTTTATGTGAAAATTCTAACTGTATGCAAGACTGTGTAGTTGTAATAATAAAAATACATGGGTATATGTGATTGTCGTTCAGTTTATATGTACAATGCTATATGTACAATGGTATTAAAATTTGAAATTTTCGAAAAAAAAATCTTAAAAACTTCTAAAAAAATAATCCAATACAGTACTTTATGATCGGCACCGAGAAGAAAATTCAGAAGTTTTGAATACTTTTAAGGCACTTTGAAGGAGTAGCATTTTGAAATTTTCACTCCCATAAGGTCCCATGTTAAGAAAAACTGAAAAAAAATAATCATTAAACTTTTAAATTTGCAACATTTAAATCCAAAAGCATACTTTTGTGAGCGCCATTGAGAACAAGTGGCCCAGGGGCCTTGATATTGTGCTTGGTCACTTGCCAGATACGAACAAGTTAGGTTTACACCTAACAGCCATGCAGCTATTAGCTAAGTAGCTATGTACCTGTGTGAAGTGATTATGTAATCTTGTCAAAAATCGGAAACACACTAAATGACCTCAGGTTGACTTTGAACACTTAATAGTCAAAAATACCCTATATACATTAAGTACTTACACATGAGGTCCAAATTTTGGTCCGTTTCACTCTAGGCCCAGCCGTTTTCAAGATATAAGGGTGTCAAAAATTGGAAATACACCACATGACCTCTGACTGACCTTAAACATTTAAATGCCAAAAGTATCCTGTATACAGTACACTAGGTGCTTACACCTGAGGTTTAAATTTTGGTTCGTTTCGCTCTATGCCCAGCCACTTTCAAGATACAAGGCTGTCAAAATTGGAAATGCACCAAATGCCCGCAAGGTAGACTGACCTTAAACATTTTAATGTCAAAAGTACCCTGTATACACTGAGTACTTACCTCTGAGGTCCAAATATGAGTCCATTTCGCTCTACGACCAGCCTTTTCGAGATACGAGGTTGTGGAAAATTTGAAAAATCACAACTGCACTAAATGACCTCAAAATGACACTTAACAGTCAAATGTATCTCGTATGCACTAAGTCCTTACCACTGAGGCCCAAATTGTTGTCTGTTTTCACTCTTGGTCCTTTTCGCTGTATCGCTTATAATTCGCCATTGGCTACCATGTTAAATGGCCAGAATTTAAAATTTCACAATTCTTTTAAAACTTTTGGTAGGGACCTTCCCTAGGAGTATACATTTTTATTTGCCACGAATATGTCTGCTTTCAGAAAAGATGTTTGAAACTTTTACTCCCATATCTAAAATTTAAAAATTTTACAATTCTTTGAACAACGTTGGTAGAGACCCTCCCTGGGATTATGGATGAATTTTGGGGGGTGAATCTGTTTTGTACTTTTAGAGCAGATGTCATTGAAATTTTTCCTCGCATATGGTCCCATGTTAATGAAAAGGAAAAAGAAAATTGCCCAAAAAATCAAACATTTAAAATCACAACAAAACAGGTCTGAAATTATGGTGTATAGATACCTTTCCACAATATTTGATGTTGATCCGCTTCAGGTTTCCGAGAAAACGAGTTCTGCAGATGACAGATGCCCATGCCATGACAGTTGCTCTGACGAGCAGTAGCACAAAACAGAGCTAAAAAAATCAGAAGAGGTTTAAAAAAATTCGGGTCTAATTTGTAGTGTTACTCATATATAGTACCACGTTAACAAAGCAAAAAAGTTGGCAAAAGTCCAAAATTTGAAATTTCGCCAATCTTTATACAATTGGTAGAGACCCTCCCTAGAAGTATGCATGATTTTTTTTTAGAGTGGATGTGTTATGTACTTTCACAAGAGATGTCTTTTGAATTTTTGTCTCCCATATGGTCCCATGTTAACGAAAATGAACAAAAACAAGAGGTCCAAGGACCTTGGCGCTCTGCTTGACAGCTGCAGATGGGATGACATTGGCAATTTTCTGCAGACTTGTATCAAAAACTCACTGCTGCACTGA
>JAAUYG010046482.1_pt1 | contig 15077 bp, 12 predicted proteins | sample 7278091 | NCBI WGS metagenome assembly JAAUYG01 (sample SAMN14350201, study PRJNA611818) | marine sediment metagenome | isolation source: surface marine sediment (0.6m) | place: French Polynesia: Moorea | collected 2018-08 | reverse complement strand
TCTGATATAGTTGTAGTTGTTCTTCATCGCTTTTTTGTGCAAATTGTCTTGATGTGGTTGCTTATTTAGTCGCAGTATCAGCCCTAAAAGGGGAATTTAGTTGCAAAGAAAAGGAATCAGGGTGGGCAAAAGTGGACACAGAGTTGTTCTTTCTGTGCAGCCAGCTCCACTTTTCAGGGTGTGATTTGCATAAAGCGTTTGACAATGCGAATCAGACACAGATTGGTGGCGAGGGATAATTGGAACTGCCTCACGGTGACAATGGCAATTACAGTCAGAATTACACCCCATTCCAGCTCATTGTCCCCTCCTGCGCCAAGACAATACAAAACTGCGCTTCAAAGTTAAAAGGCAATCATTTAAACAGTATTCCACTGAGGATAACGCCTTTGCGTTGGTATGCATCGCGCATGTGAGGCATTTATTTCAATTTAGTTGACTAAGTGATCCCAATGGGGGCCAGCCACAGTGACAGGAAAAAGTTTAGCTTTGTGACTGAAGATACAGATCTTTTGCAGCCTTTGCCCACTTCGTGAAGAACTTTTATAAAAGAACAAAAGTATAGATCTATACGTTGTTTGGATCTCGCTGGAAACGTAAAAGGACAACACAGCTGCTTTGAGGTCGACAGCTTGCGCTCAACAAACCGATTCACATTGAAGTGATCCATAAATTCGGAAACTGAGAGGTGCAGCCCTTTTGAAAAAAGAGCGTATCCTGACAGATCAATGGGGGAAAACAATCGAGTTAAAGTTAACCTTGACGGATGAATGGAGATTGGAGTAGGATATAGTTAAGCGGCCAAGGTCTGTTGACGAAGCTCTGTGCTTTGAAGCTGTTGTTGTATTTTGCCGCCTCAGGGCACAGATTCACTCGTCGTCGGTTCCTGGCGTACGCTATGCTCCCTGCAGTGGTGGAGAGACTGGCAAACAAATTTGGGGGGGGGGCGGATCTGGAAAAAAAGCAACCCAAGACCTGTGGAGTGCAATCGATTTTGGCTTCATCTTCATCCCACAACTTTGTGACCATCTTCGAATGAATCCTGAAGCAAAAAGTCTGCGGTCAAGCTTTTTCAAAAGCAAAACATCGGTTGTAAATCCAACCCAAAACAGACCCAACAAACGCAGCAGGCCAAAAAAGTGCAACAGCGATGCACAGAAAGCCACACACAGATCCGCCTGTATTGAACAGACGGAGATTTTCAAGGCATCAGAGACTGAGTGATTTCGGGCTCCATGGCCGTCCATCAGCGAGCACATGTACGGCGGGGCGGGGCGGGCAGGATTTGTCTTCTGCAGCAAATCGAAGGCTTTCAGAAACAGTACAAACCCAGCAATTTGCCTGCAATAAAAGTGTGAGTGAGTAGACTCCCGCTGCTTTCCGCCGTAATGGGCTCCGCAAGAGGCAGTCAGGGAAACAAATTGCATTAACTGTTGGTTTGGTTTGGGAATACTGAATGTCTGCGTGGCGCTCATTCTTTAATTGCTCTGAAACTTTTCCGATGACTCCATATGTGTCAGTGGGAACATTACTTGGGTGGTTTGAAAAGCATCTCGTTCTTCTGAGTTTGTTTGGAAAAGGACTGAGAGGTGAAGGATGAACAAAGACAGCTGTTCCTAAAAAATTATAGATTTGTTACATCTCAGAAACAAAATCGTTTGAATTGGTCTGTTACAAAGCAGTGACTTCACATTTGCCAGCACCTCTGGGAGAGAGATCGCAGGAACAGCGTTCTGCAATCAGGAGCAGGAAAAGCGCAGCATGTAGCACACATGACGCTGCGCGCATTTGCAAGAAAGTGTGTGAAACGAACGAAAACACGAAACCACTTTGCTCGAAAAAGACATCCTTTGATCTTGGATTCCCGAACCATTGCCGTGATATGTCCACAACCATAGGAACCAAAACTCCCACAAAGAGTCAGTCATTCCGATTCTCCACGACACCTGCTGCATGGTTTGCCCTAACTTTTGTCAATTGTTAAATTTTACGGAACAGAAACGTTTTATTGGAGCAGCTGACTGACAGTATTGCATTCGTACAGAAAAGGCTTTTATTTGCGACCACCCATCAGATGTATTGATCACTGCTAAATGCCCGTCTATTTCCACTGCAGTCGATTGGAGTTTAAACAGCTTTGTGATTGAGCGGTGTATCAGACGCTTGTCAGGGACAACCTGCAGTCTACAACCAGACTTTCCAAAACCACAAAGAATTCTGCATCCATTTCTTGGAGTTGGAGAAATGTCTCTTTCGGATTTTTTTTAATTGACAAAAGAAGAGATTTGTAACATTGCACACTTGGTCGAGACATCTGGTTTGATTTTGTGGCCAAATTTATTCTCCACAGAGCCTTTCCATGTATCTACGTGGGAATTTTTGGATGAAAGAAGACGTAGGTTTCTTGTGTAATGCATTCAACCTGAGAGCAAATGACAGAAAAAAAACATCATTTGAACAGGGCTTTCTCTTCGTATCTTGAGCTACTGACAAGCTATTGATGGACTGTAAGCTGCTGTCATCATCTAATTCCATTTTGCTGTCCTAGCTGACTGCTGGGGGTAGGGCGAGGACGGACGAGGGTGGGCACTGGGTTTTTCTGCCATCGGGAGGGGTTTAGAAGAATGGGGAGTCTCACCAGTTAATGTGGTTATGGATTAATCTGGACCCATCTATCTCTTAGATCCAGGCCAGTGCAACATGGATCAGCAGGACATGTCACAATAATCCAATCACTCCTTTGTTCACACATTTTGCATCAGAAAATGCCTCGAAATCAATCTTGAAGCTATCAGACATCTTAAGATGTGGCTCGGATGTCATTATGCATTTGAATAATTGTATCTCAGATGAAAGACAAACGAAAGGCAAATGTAGATCATGCGAATACCCGTTTTATCGTGTGTTTTTTACCTCCTTTTCCTTCACTAATAAATCTCGCAAAACGTCACAGAAGGCGGTCATGATTCCAAGGTGGTATTCGAGAGGAGTCAGCAGAAAAAAAATCCTGTGTTCCACGGTTGATTAGATCTGAAAATCATTTTCCCCTGTGACTGGAGATGTCACCGAAAGAGCGAATGCAAAAAATGTGAACTTTGCAAAATACCCTTCTCGAACTATTTTAAAAATTAACTCTTTGATGATTTAAATTTCCTAAATGTCTCTCTGAGCGAAATGTGATGCCTTTAGTGTAATAACCTTTTATCAGAAGTGTGATCAGGTTTCAACCAAAGTGTCAAGTCGATTATGACACAAGGAACTCGCGGATTCATCCCCGCCGTGGATTGATGAGATCCGACGGATCTGCAGTGACGGATCTGGCAACAAGTCCTTCAACTGCCGCAGTGTGCAGAGTGCAACTGAAAACTGCCTGTAAGAGAGAGCCCTTTTTGTTCTTATGACCAGCCTGCCCATTCTATTTCAAATGGGAGACCACTGTGTGAGCAGGTTTCTTCGCATTGAGCGAAGAGAAGAGTGACCACCAAATTAGTACGACTGCGTTCACGCAAGTCACACGCAGGGGGAGGGGGTTACTTATGTATATAACGACACAAAGACTCAACCAGCTTCTATCTGCAAACCCAACGGCAAGCGCAGGTTGTGACGTTTCTTTGGATGTCCAGTGTTTTCTCACATGAATCCACCATTGATAGTGATGGACTTTTGACTGGGATATCGGGGGCTTGTTAACCACCCGTTGATAGATATCACGCAGACAGGGCCATATGCCTCATCCAGCCAGCCATTGATATGAATGAGGCAGCTCCGTGATTGCGCTTTATCAGCGCTGCTAATTGGATCAAGTGGATAAAGTGTCCGAACGAGCAGCTGAAAAGTGTCTTTTTGGACTCGCGTTTACAGGTGGCTGCGACCCTCTCCTCTTCACTCCCCGCTGCCCTCCCCCTCTTCTATCATTGCCACTTCGCGTGCACAGAAGCTGTTGTTCGACAAGTCCTCCCACCCGTTGGTTTCTCGCTCCTCGTAAATGATCTGTGTTTGTTCATGGTAGCACGCGCCAAGGAGACATGAACAAGCTGTTCAACAAAACTGATCACATTTTATGTGAGTTGTCGTGATCACAGTTGAAGCAAAAAAGAAGCTGTTTTTTTTTAAAGGATTGCTGTACGAAGCAGAGGCAGAAAGGTTTTTTTTTTGACAAACACAAGGGTTTTTTTTTCCAAAAAGCAAGTTCTCTTGAAAGGCTTCGAAAAGAAAAGTCACAAGGGGGTCAGACTCATTTTCTCGCCCGCCGACATTCTGGCACTGGATTGAGTTTTATGCAGCTGGCTGGGTCGGAGGGAGATGGTGCACGTCTCTGGAGAGGCGCTTCCTTCCTGCGTCGGGCAGTCGGGTAAATTGACTGGTAGATGCGCTCATTTCCTGCGTCTGCGCCCGCTTCACGTTCACAGGTTTTCCGGACATTCACATCCGACTAGCCTCGGCACTGTCCCTGCCTTCTTCCTTACTCCACTGTGGTCGTGGTGGTGGATCCATAGGAGTTAGCAATTCCAATGCAAACTTCCTTGTGGTGCACATTTCTTCCCTTTTTGTGGCGTTTCGCGTTTGTGTTCCGACTGAATGATCTTGCTGAACAAAGAGTTGCAAATCAAACTGGATGATTCATTTCCAGCTGACCAATCGGACAATCACGAGAAGGTTTCAATTTTGACGCCTGCCCTGACTCCGCGCCCAACCATCTGAAATTCTTTTTCCCTCACGGACAGTGCTCAAACCTTTGTTGCACGTATCTTCAAACAAAACCGACTTTGCTCAGAAATGTGGAACACCAGTCGTTTTGGATTCCTTTTCAGCCTTGTCGTGAAATGCTGTTGTTTCATCAGGCTGCTTCAAAAAGGCACTTTTTAGTTCGACACATTTTCTTTTGCAGAATGGTATTGGATGCTGAAAAGAGAACGTTTTGATGCTCATGCTAAATTCTTGCACCAGTCAACAGGGAAACAATAGGCATTTGAAAGTGAGATCGTTACAGGGGAAAGAATGGGCTGCACTTGTGTGATTCATTCATAAAATCGCAGGGTAGCCGCGGGGCAAACAGGGACCATGAACCTCAATATTCTGCCGCTCTGATTTAAACAGAATTAATGCACATGTACGTTGGCCAATAATAGATGACACTCGATATGCCGAAATTTGGAGGCTCTTCAATTTATTTTTAACAGGTCTAATTTATTACAACAATGGAGCATGTCACAGATAATAGCGAGCACAATAAATTTCAGCCCAAATGAATCTTGGAATCGGGTCGATTCGAGACAAAAACGGCAATGCCTCTGCGCAGTGTCACGTTATTTGTGCCTCTTTGCAATAACATTGTGTTTGGCAGGAAAATGCAGGAAGTTCTCAATGAAGCAGAAAAGAAGACTTGTGAATAATTTACAGCAACAGTCAAAGAAACGGTGTGAAAACACAAGGTGCAGGAGTCAAGTCCAAAACAGACATGTCATAAAAAGAACAAGAGGCGATGGTCTTGAATAATTGATCATAAATACAGATCAAAACACAATGGAGACAGAAAAAAAGACGACTGATAATGATGAGCTGTGTAAGAACAAGGAATTCTACGCACTACGCTGTTCACTGCAATGGAGTGCCTTCCCGTGATCAATTGACTGGGCCCCGCTTTCGAAATTTCCACCTTGACACCCCCTCCCAAATCTGGACTTTTCACTAACAAAACGCGTTCACGCGTTCTTTTGTATCTTCTCATTTTCTAATTTATCTTGGCCCAAGTTACCCATCTTTCTTTGACGTTTTTGCACCTCATGTGTATTTTTCGCCAAATAAGGATCCCCGTTTCTGTTGTGTAGTTCCAGGCATGCGAAAGCCAGACCAGAAGGACATCGTCATCTCGGGCGTGTCGTCGCCGGCGGACGTGTTCTGCTCGGTCCCGGGGCGTCTGTCGCTGCTCAGCTCCACCTCCAAGTACAAGGTGACGGTGGCCGAAGTGCAGCGTCGTCTGTCGCCGCCCGAGTGCCTCAACGCGTCGCTACTCGGAGGAGTCCTCAGAAGGTAAAACTGATTCCTTTCTACAGAATCTTATCTCCAGGACCCACACTGGAACGCAGTGACTCCCAGAATTTCATTGCTTTTGGACAACAGCTTAGAAGAACTTTTGTCTGCCTGTTTCAAGAGTTGTTTGGCTGTTTTGGTATCCTTTGATGAATCTGAATCTCTTCCAGTGTGGGTTGCTGAGGGATGCACGTTCTGCATGTTTTTTTTTTTTTCAAAAAATATTTTTATCCATCTGCGTGCAGACCCAACAGAACACAGAGGCAAGATAATTTGCTTCAGCTCAAAGTTGGAGCCCCATTTTACATTTCGTGAACAACTCAGTAATTTTGTCAAATTTAGTTTTCTCTGTGTGGGCAAAATCTAGATTTTATGCAGCAAACTTGAGTTTCATTTCACAACAGGAACAAACTCATTCATCCGAAGAAGCATCAAATTTTGTTTGGCCGAAAATACATCAGTCGTAAAGGGTGCACTTACCTGAGTGCAAGCTGTGTTTCACTGATCAATGCCGAACGGTCTCGGAAACAGACTCGTTCAGTTCAAATTTCCAGCAGCGTACGATGAATGCATCGCAGGCTAAAAATAAGGAAAAGCGAATCAGACCTTTTTTCAGATAATAAGTACTTTGTTGCCGATATAATCGGCCGAATGCGATCAGGAAACCCTGAGCTTTTCTAAAGAAGCCCCCTAAATTGAGAAAGTTGATTCAAGCTCTGTAACGCGCAGAGTTCGGGGTATCAGTTGTCAGCGAGGCCTCAGAAGCGAGAGGTCTGTATTGTTCACTTGGGGAAATGCGAACTGACGGCCCGAGAAAGCGGCACCATTTGGGTCTTTGTAGGCGGTTAAACCCGAGAAGGGCTGGGGCTTATGGAAGTCAATGAAATAAGCAAGTCAAACACATCCTAACCATACCTTCCAACCCCCAAACTTTACAATGCTCTCAGTGTAAAGGGCTTTAAAGGAAACATTTTTGAAAGTACTTTTTATTGCCTGCCACTGACAAACATGCAGATTGAAACGATAGCATCAACGTGAAGCTTTTTCCAAATGTTTTCCATTGAAATATTGCAGGTATTCGTGTGCTTGTTTTTTTTCTGTTTTATGTGAGGACTTTTTCACGTTAATGTTGCTTTTGACATGTGGTGACAGTGTTTTTTTTTCATTTTGTGTCCTTGCCCACGCTGGCAAACGAGTGTATTTTGTTTTGTTTTTCAGGCAAAAAATGAAATAATTTCTGTTCTGTCCGAAAAGGAACAGTTTGCTGTTTGTGGTCTTTGGCTGACCATGAGCTTAGAGAGCATGAATAGTGTTAGTCCTCCCCCCAGGGCTGAACTGTCCCGTCTCTGTGTAGCATGGTCGTACCGCCGACAACACAAGCCGCGGGCAAAGTGCACTAAGCAGATCCCAAACTGTCTGGGTCCAACAAATCGCCAGGAGATTATTATATTTTGGGCAGATCTATTTTGGGACCCTGGAAAGCTCAAATCCCCGCAAGTGTGAAATTTAATCTGCGTTTTCTGGTCTTTTGTTTTCACTGTTGGATGTTCGAAATGGAATCTGATGTGAACTGTCAAGCCAATTCCTCACTCGGCGCGAATTTGAAAAAAGAGAAAGAAATTTTAACGTTGTGGCCAGGTAAGGTTCTGGCAAAAAAATCCCTCATTTTGTCAGTGTTTGTGGAGAGACAGCAAGATGCTCCCCGAACACATGACCTCAATATTTTATCTTTCTTTCACGCTTTGCCAGGGACCAGTCGCTCGAGGGGATATTGTAGCATTTGGTTGCGGCCGCTTGCCCTTCAATTTGTGCGCTTGTCATGCTTTCAATCTGGATCAGAAGTAAGAGTTCAATCTGTCCAACCAGATAGGGCTGCCAAAGTGCAATCAGGGAAATATTCTCAGAACCAGCCTGCAGCCGTGCTTGCGGATTTTTTTTGACAAAAGGCAGAACACAAGCAAGACTGATCAGTCGTCTGTTACTTGCTCTCAAAAATATTTGAGAGGAGTCTCTGGCAGGCAAACAATGACTGTCAATGTGTCTCTCTTGCCTTTGCAAAAGCGTACAAGAACCCTGAGGCAGCCCTAATCTTTAATGGGAAAAGATTCTCGCAGTTTTCCCTTATATTCCTTATATTTTCGGAAGCAATGAGAAAAAAGCTTTCTCCCGTCTTGGTCCTTATTGATCCAAGAAACGTACATGTCAATATTTATATCTGTACATCATGTGAGGGGAGCTCGATAAGAAAACTTTACTGCTCTGAGTGCTGGGCTTGAAAGGAGAGGTTAACGTTTGGTCGTGTTTGCTGGGAAGTGTTTCTGATTCTGCAGTAACATTTTGTGAAGACCCTTGTATAAGATCTGCAACTCGTACATAAATGTACATCCCTCAACCTTCAGTGTTCAACCCTGGTATCAAAGAAAGTAAATGAGACCGATGTCCTCGTTGCTGAAATAAAATTCCTGTCGCTCCAAAGTTCACCTTCCACAGGATGGATGGATACACTATCCGTCCCAGGGTTGCTTCTGCAACAAAAGTCACACACAATTATTTCCATTTAGAAAAAATATTCAAGCGAAGAAGCGAACATCCCAAACAGAATGGGACACTTCAGAGAGGAGCTAAGTAGAAAATTACCGGGGCACTTGTCTTGTTTGAACAATTTTCTTCCAGTTTTGATCAAGCGATGTATCGACATGCGTGTTCAATGAAGCGCTATGGAGCATATTTGCACGGGTCGTTTCAAGTCCATGCCTCCCTGATGACAAGTAACGTATACGCTTTTTCAAGTTCGGCAAGGTGCAGAGCAACGAAAGCTTTTCTGATGTCCTTTCAGATGGTTTTCTAAAGAGGAATAGGAAGTCGAGGTTTTCGTTTCTGTCCCTTCTTTGAGTCGTGAACTTTCCTGGATGAAAGCGAAAAAGCGAAAGCTTGTGTGAGCAAATGCAGTGTGGCCTCTTGAGGCAACTGGAAAAAAACTTTCCCAAAAATCCAGATGCTTCTGTGAGCTTGTTTGCGAAGAATCAACGGTCATTTACGTTGTGGTGATAAAATGTTCATGTTCGTGTTCACTTTTGCATCAGCAAGCACCCATTTCAGTGCATGGTGCCTCGCGCCGCGCTGCCGCGGGCAACGGGACGGATGAAAGTGACGTTCCGTGGCCCCAGGGCTTCGTTAGCGAAGCCAAACATACCCATGTTCCCGTCCATACACATGCTTGCAGACCCCGAGCACAGAACATGCTGCGACAAAGTGTGCTCCCCCTGCACTTCTCACCGTAATGGGGTTTGCGAACCAGAAGAACGCACGGATGGTGCGGTGAAATTTCACGGAAACTCTCTTGAAGATGCTGCGGAATTTAGCCGCAGTCCCCAAACGGGCTTGCACACCTGTGCAAAAGATTCAGCACAAAAACTGTAATTTCCCTCATGTTTTAATTTACTATCAGCGAACGGACCAAAGAAAATTAATTCTTTTTCACTCTTTGAACTTCCGTTTTGGTCGACTGTTGAAAAAGGATATATATGAAGGAAAACGCAGTAAACGGCAATCTTGTCTTTTCCGGAAAGGTAATACGATATTTGCATATTGACAGGTTGGGCATAAGTACAAGAACTTCACATCTTTGGTGAAATGACTGAAAGGAGCACAAGATCATTAAAACCTCGTATAGGATTCCCCAGCATAAACGAAGGGGAGTCTTCTAGCCTCGGGGCCCCCAATACCCAATGTGCACCAAGTGACTCTCTGAAAACGACTTTCCACGACATACATGGCTTCCTTTTATGGCCGTAATGTTTCACCAACTTCTGTAAGTACTCACAAAGCAAGGAAAATTAGGGGATATTTCCTCTTATTCTCAGATATTTTAAAACCCATTTGCATTTTGGCGTTGCTCGCAACAAGTGAAGTTCTCCTCCCATTGAAAGCTTGGACTCCCCGTCCCAGCAGGGAGGACGATTTATCAGGGGCTCTCTAACTGGCCCACATAATGAGGCTCGTTTACTGCTGGTAATTTTTGGCATTTTTCACCTCCACATGAATTACTCCCCAGTCATATACAAACACATTGTGGGTAACTCTCTAATTGTTTCCATATCACTGTCCACTTCCATATCGTACGCAGTTATCAAACACATGTTCCTCAGCCTGGTATGTTTTTCAAACATGATTGCAAAAGTTTTTTGTGAAAAGATACGTAGCTGCACTTCTGAAAAGACAACTTGAAATTTGCAAAACTCAATCATAGAGTGTCCACCGAACGTGGAATTTATATAGTGGATGCGGGACATGTGAAATTCAAATGTCACGCCTTTCAAGTGAAACGCTGATAAATGCTGAACAGTTTCAGATTGCGCTGAGCAAAGTCCAGATTCATTCAAACCGGATCAGTGCTTTCCCACAAAAACAACGAGCGTACAACAAGCCTTGTCAAAGCTTTTGCTTGTTTGTTTGCAGAAATATTGCACACAAACTGTCTGTTGACAGGGAAGAAAGTCGGCAAAATTTCAATGTTCTCAATTCATTAAAATGTTGACAGAATTGAAATTGTGACAATTTAGTTGTTTCAGAATGAAGCTGGTAAACTTGTAAAGCATGTCAATTATTGCTCATTTATTGCTGTCAGTTTGAAGGTGTTTGTATGGTGGAGGTGAATTTGAACAGTTCATTGTTTCCTCGGCGTGCATAGTGGGAAACAGGGCGCAGTCCCGGCAGGAAATCCCGCTACAATCTGTGTGCGCCGCCACGTACGACCAATTTATTAATTAGCCACAGTAAATTTAAGCACGTCACTTGCATAACAAGTAGCTACGAGACGAAGCCATGAAACTTGAGCGCAAGCTGTGTCTATCTCTTAATTACTGCAGTGTAAGTAGCAGCAGCTTCAAAGCTGTTAATTCTATTGTTGAGTTTCATTCAGGGAAGAATTAAGCTGTGCGACTCCCCCATGGCTAACGAACATGCTTTGCCTTGAAAATTCAGAACCCTTCAAAACAGAAGGAAAGGTGGAAGATACATTTTCCCTTGTAACATTTTACATGAATCACTTGACATAAGAGCAAGCCAGATCAGTTGGTTGTAATTAGCAAAGGGAAGAATTTTTACTGTAATACAGCCTGGGGATGTGTGCAAAATTTGATAAGGTCCTCTTTACTGGAGGCTAAGAAACGCCTCTTTTTCACTGAGTGGTTAAGTGACCACAGCAAGTAACGAGATAGCGTGGCTAAACATGCCTTGATCTGCCAACCAATCTACAGCTGCAGACTCAGATCTACCAACCAATACCCACTATGATATACAACTGTGCAAGACCATTAATTATAACTGTTTGCATTTTATGCATAGCTCTGTTTAATTAACTGATATCAAAAGGTCAAATTAATTATGCATTGAAAAGCACAAAGGTGGTTTACGGTGCCAATTTCCATGAGCTGTAATCAATTAGCATGGAATACTTTGTCCAGACTGTCGCAATTGGATCGTGAGATTGGAAGTCCATGTTGGAATCTTGCTTCATTTTACAACTGCAGGAAAGGAAGCACTCGCACGAACGTGAGCTGTCTTTTGGTTCGTTTTTTTTTTCTTTCAAATTTCCATGTGAAATGTCGTCAGGCCCCCTTTCACGATAACATTTAAATTAACTTTTTTGTCATTGATAAACAGAGAGTTCGCAATGTTCTGTATCAATATTCTTTATTGCTTTTGGCGCCTCTAAAGTGACACCTCATTGTAACTTTTCTTGCCGGTATGTTATTGTTACAGGCAGGGCAAACTGTGGACATTCGGAATCAGTCAGACAGCAATGATCAAGAAGGGAGCTAAACCTCATGTACTGAGAAAAAGTACTTTCATTAATGCCTCCTCTTGGACAAAGCTCCTGTGTACAAAAGATGGCTTGTTGTAGCGAGACAGTCCACGCAGCCTGTGCCTTTTACGTGAGTTCACTGCAGTGGAAAATCTTGAGTTGAAATGAACTGCCTACCTCCATGCTCTACACGCTGTTTTGCTGAAAGAAAATTCCAGAAACCACCACAGAGCGATGGTGAATAAATAGCTCCTGAAAAGGACCCCAAGTACTGATCTATGTGCCACGATGAGCTCACTAATGCCCTTTATTGGCCTTATGGGGCACAGATCGTATTAAATGGAGTTCATTTTTTCACTGGATATGTCTTTTAAATTACATGTCTACAAAGAATTTCAGTGAAAAGAATGCAGAATTTGAGCCCATATGTTGTGTAGATTGCAGGGAAATGATAGCCACCCCCTCGCACCTTTCCAGCAGACTGCTTATCAAAGTGACTCAACCATTTGTTTGGCTTTGTTGTCAAACTTAATGCTTCATGAGCATTACTATCATCAATAAAACCCATTTCATCCCCGTTTTTTTTCTTTTTGGCCTTGTCGTTTATGCATTGAATGACTTTTACAACAGATAGTTGATGCGCATTCCTCAATGGTGTTCCTTGTTAAGCCTGACTAAAACTCACTTTTATCTGCCCTGTGTGTAAACCCTTCTGTCTCCTGAATGCGCGAGTTTAACCATGACACATGAAATATGTTCACCTGCCATCATTCCTCACCAAACAAAGCAACTTATAATCATCCTTTCTGATAGCCACACCTGTTCCAAACAACTGCACTGTTATGTCTCGTTTTCAAATCTTCCTGGTCAATATTTGTCTTTTTGTGAACAGTTACAGGAATGGAAGTCATTTGCCAAAAACGAATGTGTGGAGTTTTATCTGTCAAACACCAGCAGATCTAAGATGAGCAAAACCTAAAAAAGATAGGGTGGATTGAAGTCAAATTTCCAAGCAGTTTCTCATTTTTGGATGCAGTTGTTAGGATGTGAAAGTCATTAAATTAATGCATTACAAGCATGTTAAACCTTCCACAAAAGAGGTGATTTAGTCAAAAACCGTTTCAAGAGATTGCAACGACTGAAATTGTAAAAGCATCAAAGCGTATTTGGTAAGACTAAAGAGGTTTATTGGGAGAGGTAAGGGTTTGATTGGGCAAACTGCTCGAGATGCACTTGTTAGGTGTAAGTGGTGCGTACTCACAGGGACCCCAGATAAAAGTACTTCCTCCCATTACTGGAAGAGCAAACCCATCAGAAGCTTGCAGCACAATGCTCGGCAGCCATTTTCAACACTTAATGACTTGCTCAAGGAGGCACTGCAGTCTTTGTTGTGAACTGCAGCCAAGCAAATACTACTGTAACAAAAGTGGCCCATTATAAAAAGGGAGACCATGCTCTTGACAAGTGTGGAAGAGCAGCAGCACTCAGCTTTTAATTGGGCAGCGCTCATGGATGGGTGCTTGAGAAAATCTCAGCCACATGCAATGATTAAAGATCATGCTTTGCCAGCATTGTTAGTTTGTTCTGGCGCAAGGGTCTCCTTTTCACACGCGCCCATTTTCACTTGTTATTGTATTGAAATGAATTGTTTCCTGCAAACCCTCCGCTGCAGCTCTCGTGTGCAAGGACCAGATGGTCAAATAAAGCTAACTCAAACTGATACTGTTTCCCCACAGACCTCCTGCTGAATGCAGTGCTCACAAGGCTCTTCAGCCCCTGCACGTCGAATGCGGACAATTTAGCAGCCTGATGACATCCCTGTAATATTTCATTTCCACTTTTTGAAAGGCGCAAATTGCTCCTGTAGCTTTTCTTTTCGACTACAGAGCCTGACGTGTGCATCGAGTAAATGTTTCAAGTTACAGTTGTCTTCTCATTTCATTTGCTTAATCTTAAAAGCACCTCCTTTTGTGTACAAAGCTCGTCTTGCTTTTTGGGGCAACTTTTTATCATGAGCACATCATTTTCTGCCAAAGATAGGAGAAATTGAGATGGCAACATACGGCCTGCTCTTGGAGTCAAATTTACGCATTGGCTCCAAACTTCCATCAATGGGCTTGCCTGAGCTTACACAAATCCCAAAAAGATCAGTATTCACACAAATTTTTTCAGCTCCCAACCATGTGAAAGATTGTGTTTTCAAGATGTTCGTTTCAGGATGGAATTGTTCGTTTCAGGATGGGATCGTCAACGACGAAGCAAAGATGAAAAAAAATGTTGTGCCATGTTGTGACGTATTGACGTATTAATCACGCAAACTTATGACTTGACATTTTTCCAGGGCCAAGTCCAAAAATGGTGGTCGTTCCCTGCGGGACAAGTTAGAGAAAATAGGTTTAAGTTTACCAGCCGGTCGGAGGAAGGCGGCCACAGTAACCCTCATCACGTCACTGGTGGAAGGTGAGTACCCACAACGCACTGACCCCCTGTCTGTGTGCTTCCCACTCTGAGCCTTTACCGCTTGTCTGTTTTCAGAGCTAAGTCCAAAAACGGCGGCAGAGTCCTTCGGGAAAAATTAGAGAAAATAGGGTTAAGCTTACCAGCCGGAAGACGCAAAGCAGCCACTGTGACTCTGTATACGTCGCTAGTGGAAGGTACGTAAGTGTGACGTCAGAGTAGTGAACGTCATCTTGTGTGTGACCACAGTGACCAATGTGACGTCACTGCTAATTGTCGTCGCCGCCTCCTGGCGACAATGAGAGCCATTTGATGACAGGTCAAGCCCAAAGATTCCCCCGACTGTGGCCATTTCCACAATCAGTTGGCGGGGGGGGGGGGTTGGCACAGAATCATCCTTTCGATCCTTCCGGACCGGAGGTACACAAAGAAAGCTCCTTGTATGTGCCCAAGTGTCCTCAGGTCCTGTCCCAAGGGTCCAGGTTCCCAACCTTGATCAGCACTGTCCGTTTACTTGCCTTCAAATGGTTGCTCGTGCGTCAGGAGAGCCACGCGCTGCTGTACAGTGTACATAGGCCAAGCTTTGCGTCTTCCTGTCCAAACTCAGTGTCTTCCCTCCCACAGGTAAATTTGTATATTTTCAGCATTTGTGTATTTTCATTTTCCCCAATGGCATCTGTCGCTGTTATTGTTAAGCTCCTTGAAAGTAGAAGTATTTTCCCTGTGTGTGTGTAAATAATAGAAGGCATCTGATACACCAATTCATTGCCTTTGAACTTGTGTT
>JAAUYG010078313.1_pt1 | contig 15078 bp, 15 predicted proteins | sample 7278091 | NCBI WGS metagenome assembly JAAUYG01 (sample SAMN14350201, study PRJNA611818) | marine sediment metagenome | isolation source: surface marine sediment (0.6m) | place: French Polynesia: Moorea | collected 2018-08 | reverse complement strand
TCCTTGTCTGTGGGCACAGTGGTGTGACGAACTTATACACAGCTGGATCCTTGTCCAGTATTCTGGGTTAAGAAGGTCAAACCCAGGACGTTCATCCAGGATTTGCCTGGGGGGGAACATGGGATTTGATGGTTTGATTCTTGTGGGCCCACTTTTCCAAGCCAGTATACCTGGGCCTCTAGGCTCTCTTAGACCCTCCTCTGGAAGTGGGTAGAATCACCGGTGGACATACCTTGAGGCTCTAAAACCCTTCAAAGTCCATCCAAGTTCTAAAACCCTGTCAAACTCACCTCAGTCGGGGTTCGTAGTTTGGCCAACAAATTTTAGCAGCTGGAAAATTGATGACATAATCAAACTCCCAGGCGATGTACTGCCACTTCATCTCCGGAACCGCTCTCAGGTTGTCCTTAACGGCCTTCAGGATTTTGTCTGTAAGCCAGATGTGTTGATGCAAAGAATGTGTCTTCACCCCACTTGTTACAGTCGCAATGTCTGTAGAACCACTGAACTGAACCATCGTGATTTTAAGACGAAGTAGTTGAGGAAGACCATTACATACGAGTTCGTGGACATCGAAATTGACAAATCAGAACTCGCAGTTCACATAAGGAGACAAAGAGCAACCCCATCCCAACTGCGTAACGTTAGCACAAAGAGCTTCACTAAGCTGATGCCTTTTCATTACTGTGTCCTGAATGAGAACAATCACACTGATGGCCGTTACCTTTTTTGGGAAACATTGTGCCTGGTGAATTTACCCCTGGTCCCACCACGCACATTTTTTCCAAATGCGTCTGCAACTGTTGTAAGATACAAACGATATTCCGTGAGATAAGATGATATTAATAGGTCTTTAAGTCTGGTTTCAGTAAAAAGAAATTGCCAGGGGAAGCCAAGCAATTTCTTTTTACTGAATGCATGTACTTAAAGACCTATTGATAATTATAAAATTTTATTTGGAAAGAACAATTGAGGTTGCCTGCTGGATTGCAATTAGGCCCAGTTCAGAACACAAGAAGTTGCTTGTTGCTTTTAGTGAAATTAAAGTGTGGGGGAAAACAATAGAACTCGAGCCAAAAAAAATTTATATAAACATAATATTCAAGTGCGCAGCATTCTGACTGCGTGTACAGCAGTACGCTTGTTGTTCATTTGAGGATATATACTTACGCCTTCAAAGCCGACCGAGTGCCCGAGGTCTGTGGCCTCACAACACTCTTCATACAGCTCGTCGGTGTCGGTCACACCAAATGTGCCGCCAGCTTCGTCGAGTGTCGTCTCTGCACTGTCTCTCAGATTCTTGGTCGCCAAAGTGAAACCAGCAAACCTCTCCTCTATTTGATTGACCACCTGAGAACAATTGTCATTAGTTTTTGTCATGTTTTCTTTTTACATGTTTCTACACTTTGTGAGTCAAAATGTGTGTGCATGACTGTCCACTTACATCTTTCAGTATGTTGCTTCCAACAGGTGTAACTGGAGATTTGTAGATGACTTCCTCGTCAAGAAATTTCTTAAAAAACAAGCAAAAATATGCAAGATATGTCTTTTGTCATTGCAAATTTTATTGGACACATGTCAACAATGTCTGTTGACTCTTGGCAAGTTTTGCCTTTCTTTGTGAATGGCAGCAGGGCAGCGATGGTTTGAAAACAGTTGAATTTTCATTGCGAATAGCGGTAAATACTAAATAATCACAAGAATCCAAGGTGTCTATTGGGCTTATAACAATAGAGTGGATTGCAATTGATAAGTTGCACCCACTGTGCAGCAATTCGCTGGTATTTTTCACACGAAGTGTTTTAATGGGCGATTGAGGCAAAACTCAAGTGTGTGTCCATTGTGGACTCCTTTGTCGACAGGCAATTTTTTGTCAAGAGAGCCCATGTTCTTATGTTTTTGATGAAAAGTTAAAGCACATCCATAGTCTCAACAGGAAAAAGAATCAGTTTTTTTTTTATCTCATGCCAAGTTTATGAAAATTAACCACTTGTGTTTCGATACACAAACGCTGCATGCTGACAAGAATTCTGGTTCCTGTTCTTTCTTTCTTTCTTTGTTTTTTTTTTTTTTTTTTCTTGTTTTTGTTTTTTGTTTTGTTTGTTTTTTTTGAATCTTTGGAACGACGTAGACAAAACACATCGCGCAAAAGGACACGGCGCATAGTCATTTTTTAAGGAGGTGAGACGTCAGTGCTTTATTGTCCGTGACAAAAGGAAGGCAGCCAAAACAGAATCACACGTTGGACGTACATCAACCTGTAGCTTTTTTTTTCTGACACGCATGTGCACAAAACGGAACGTGAACTCCGAGATTGCGTGAGCCGTGACCTGAAAAATTTGCAGTGACCGAAATTTATATATATACGATGTGTTTTTTGCCTGGTCTCCAGGGGTTTCCTTTTGCGTCACATTTTATGATAACTTGATAGTTGGCTGAACAGCCGCCTATCCAAACACGTTCAGCGAACCGACTACAACGGAGATTTCCATTTCAATGGCGAACACAGGGGACCTTCGGTGTTTTGCGGTTTTGACAACAGAGGTCTTGCATTGGACGGACTTCATTTTTCAGTGAAAAAGACAGGTTGACGGTGAAGGCTATCGAGGGATGAGAGTTAGGCCCTCAAGGTTAAACTTAGGTCTGGATTCTATGACCAAAATCCTTGATCCACCCTTGAAAACCCCGTTCCAACTGATGATTCCTCTTCTGTGGGCACAAAGTGTTTGCACGCTCTAATCATTCTGAATTCTGACGCATCAAAAGCTAGCAACCTTCTCTTTCTCGAAAACCTGTACAAAAAGCGCAATTGCGTTGAATTGCTGACTTTTAGTGGAGAGTGCCCAACATTCCTATCCCCCAATTCACCCAAGGTCAGATTCACAAACCCATCAAGCAACCGCCAAACCAACACACCAAGACACTCATCCATTAATCTGAAACATTTCCAAATGAAAAAGTCTCCCCAAATGTTTTCACGCAGAGAATACGAAAACCAGAGATTTGACCCCAAAGGCCGAGGTACGTCGCTGCCACTATTGCCGTGTACTGCGGGAAGAGGGAGGGTGACATGTCAGCAACATCTGGGGGGTTACATCCATGGGGGTAACAAGCCAGGGAGTAACAATTCAGATCAGGGGTTACATCCATGGGGGGAGTAACAAGTCAGAGGGGGGCTAACATACATGGGAGGGGGCTAAAGTCACCAAAGGATGACAAAACGTGCATGAAGGAATCAACTGAAAAAGAATCAACCCGAAAAAAGTATTTTACCTGTATTTTGCTGATTTCCAGGGTGTCTTCCGCCACTTTGTTGAGAAGAACCTTCATTTCATTACCATTCAGAGTGATCTGACCCAGTACTGTGCTCAAAAGGAGCGGGGTCAAAGCAATCCACCTTGGTCTGAAATGCATCCTGGAGAGAGAAGGAACGACAAAGACTTTCTTCCCGAGTGAAAAGCGGAATGCAGCAAGCATCAAAAGCAACGAGAATCATCAAGCAAAAACTCCGTGACCGAGACTCCGTGAGTTATGACTGTTCAGCACAGGTCGTTCATCACCAGGATCTCCAGATGCAATGGTGTGCGCGTCCGAGAAGTGCGCGCAATGACAATGTTCCACACCGTCGGGCTGACAAACCCTCACACTTGCAGGCATCCGCAGGAACTGTCAAACGCAACAAACTGTCAACGGAAGAAAAACAAGCCACACTTGGACATACTTGGACTTTTAGCGTTGAGAATCTGACGTCCCAAAACAACTGATTTATTGCTATTTGCCATGACACGGGTGAAGAACAAGTTACTGACGCGAGGCAAAGTTGAGTGAGACTGGAAAACAGCACTTGTGATGTTGTTTTATGGAAGACAGTCACGGAAGACCTGCAAACGAAAGAGGCTTTTTCTGGGTGAAATCACATTCAGTCAAGCAGTTTCGCGCCGCGGTTTTTTTTTTTCTCTTTTTTTTGCCACCTCCCAGCTGAGAACTTCTGAAAAGAAATACTTGCGCTGGATTTGATCCCATGAGATAGTTAACAAACTTGCACTCCATTACCAATTTTTAATTTTGAATTTACATGTATTTTTGAAGACAGCGCAAAAATAAAGGGTTTACCGGGGTTTTTGGCTCTTTGTGCCGCACAATTCGTCAGCGATTGTGACTGCCAAACTCTCTGGGGTTTTGTTGTCCACACGTAAAGGCGAGTAGAGACCCAAATTTTCAGACAAAGCCTGTTCCACAGGTGTACATATGGAAATGGATTTCACCGCGTCTGTCCGGTGTTGCAGCCTTCACCTGCAAAAACTCTCAGGCCTTGTCCATCAGCTGAAGGCACCACCAAAAAAAGATTATTTTGCACACTGCAGAAAATCTCGCGTCTCAGAAAAAACATTTTGTAGGAAACAACAAATGCCTTTGGATCTGGAGATGGGAGCGTCTCAGGGATTTGAGATTTGAGACCTGAGTGGACTTGCAGATTCACCTCCCTCGCCCAGGCGTTTATTGAAAATGCTACAGATTGACCTCCTCCCAAGAAATCAGGCTCTGCGGACACAAGACAGGGGAAATGAGCAAAGAGCCTTTCTGGCATGTGTGAAGGAAGCAGAAATCTTGCATCTCTGCATCTGCACACAGACATGCAGACACCAAGCGAATTCAAATCTTGTCCTTTGACAGAAGATAGATGCAATTTGGTCTTTGTTTGCTGTCGAAAAGGTTTTAGCCTGAAATGAAATCAACTTTTTTACCTCCTAAATGCCTGACTCTGATGACTTCCATTGTGCAACCCCCTGCAAAATACGCACACTGAGCTGCATTTTGAAGGTACAACTTCATGGAACTAATCGGATGTGAAGAGAAATTCCCCGTGGAAATCTTATGAAATTGATGTTGTTGTAACCTGACAAAAGACAGCCATTAGCCTTGTCAAAAAACGCGCTAAGAACGGAAGAAAAAATTTCTCCACAGTCTTCTTTTTTCAACTTGAGCTGCAGGGTTTTTGGGTTAAAGAGATTCGTGGATTCGTGGTTTCTGCTGAGGATGGTATAACGTGCTGTTGTGCGCAGACAAAACACAACACCAGAAAATGACAGTCCAAAAGTACCACTGAAATTCCAATGAACGTTTTCGCGAGAGGACAACGTTTACACCATTTACCATTCTGGCCTGAACACGAACAAAAGATGTGAGAGGAAGTCGTATCACTATATAAATTAAGATAGGCCTATCTGCTGGAACCAGAAGTGTGAAGGGAATAAAGGTTGTGGACTCGTGATTCTTCAGCACTATCTCTCCCCCCCCATGATAGCCGGTGTGGATCTAAGACCGAAGAATACACACACACACACACAAAACAGAAACACAGTCATGACAGTATAGTGGTGCACATGTACATGTTCATCAAATGCATTAAATCAGATTTATGGAAATTGTTAACTGTCGTGTTACTATTCCAGCGGAGAAACCACTTAACCGCACAATACGTCAAGTCAATCTCAGCAGCTGGTTTCAGACCAATTTACATGCAGGAATTTGAAATTGGAAATGGAATTGCAGTCCGAATGCCTGACAACCATGTCGCTCAAAAATGTATTGTCAACTGCAGGGATAAAATCCTATTTGGTGCAGCTTTTTCCTGGAATCAGCTTTTGTGAAAAACAAGATGATCATTTTGCACTGTGAAACTCCCTGCATGGAATTCGTTTTCAGAACTTTTTGTGTGAAAACGTTCAGATTGCAACAAAGAGGAGCATCCATTCCAGAGGAGGAGGAGATCTATATGATCTTGGTCAGCAGAATGGGGAACGCGAACGCGACCATATTGAGAGTAATTGGACTTCTGCTGAAAGTGGATCCGTGGGACAAGCAGGTGTTGCGAGATGCTTCCAATTCGGTCACTTTTTCAATTGTTTTCCTTCTTTCCTTGAAAATTGACCAATTCTTTTTCACGAATGTTGTGGAAACATATCATAAGTTGATATGGGTGGGCACTGGAAAAACGTCAAGTGTTTCAGACAAAAAACAGTTTTTCCCACACAACTGTTGATCCATTGAGCAACCATAGCTCAGACAGGGCAGGACAATGAACAACACGAATCTTACGAAAAAGAGCCACTGGTCTTACCATGAAGAGCCGCAAGATGTGCGTGCCTGTTTTTGACGAATTTTTCAATGGTTTGTTGCCCGGAGGGCTTGTTTCAGCTGGGAATTTGCCGGATTCACCATCTTTTGGCTGTCTGTTTTGTGCTTGCGTGTTTTCCAAATTTACAGATTCCAAATCTGTAATTGTACCTGTGTGACGGCTTCAGGTGTTGGTATAGTTGGGCATTTTCTGACTCTTCAGTGTAGGCAACATTTCAGGAAAACTGAAAATGTTTCAGGCCCAATCCACACTAGACATGCACAAATGAAAGCAAATGGAACCTGCTGTTATACATGTATGAATGGGAGTGTTCACACTGCAGGCAACCAACATCAAAGGATATGTGTGGAAATTTGCATGCTCGTGTCCAGTATAGATTGTCCCTCAGACAAATCCTGCTGGCAGTTATATCCTGCACCATCATGCAGATTTTCGGGTGAGCCCACACGGCATCCAGACCTTTGGTATAGCCTCTAGGTTGCACCTGTGTGAATCTTCGTTTCAACGCCGTGCACAACCATGGGAAACCGTTTTCTGTACAAATTGCCACATGATGCTGGACATGTGTTCCCGTCTCTTGGTTCTTTTCTTGAAACAACAGGCAATTACATGAAGTCAACAAATTGAGCAGGTCACCGTTTGACTCGCTAATAATTTACAACTGTCCCTGACGTGCCTCTTCAAGGTGTGACTGAACCTGAACATGGATCACAACAGATCAAAGTTTGCACATAAGAGACAGGCAATAATTCCTTCTGGAGAACAATTGACATCCACAACGAACGCATGTGTCAGAGACGCGCTACAAAAGGAAAATGTCTTGAGAAGTTGCCTTGACGATCTCAACCTTTCAATTAAAGGCAATGCAGCTCTTCATGTCTCTTTGGCTGCGCTTCCTTCTGGTCGGAATTGGAAACGGCTGCCAGTCCCCAGAGACAACATCTGTTCAGGATGATTACCCAAATAAAACATTCTCGACAGTAATCCGCTGTTTTGTAGAAGCGTCTTTTGCAAGCTCTGGCTTCCATGCTATTTGTACGAAGACATTCCAATTTGCTCTCCCCCAACAGAAACAGTCTCAAGTCTGTTGCCCTGCTTAGATCTACTGGTGCTCAGTTAGACAAGAGCAAACAAGGGCAACAGAGAAAATACAACGCAATTTCAGCCTTTTGTCAGTTGCACGATGCTTTTGTACACGCGTAGATCTCAGCGGCTGGGAACAACTGTCGTCAGATGTTGGAACCAAAAGAGACTGATTTTGAGAACAACTCTTTCTCAAGCTGTTTGAACCCCCCACAGGAGACAGTCCCTTCGAGCAGCCTGTGGCTTCACCTGTGCCAAGAACTTGGAATTCAGAAAAAGGTTGCTGTCTTCCAAAGAGCCGTTGCCCAAATCAAGTTCCCTCCACACAACACCTCAGAAAATGTTCTTTTCCTGAGGAATTGAGTGAGTGGCTGTCAGAAAACACGTCTACATCTGCACTGCTTCATGTTTAGCCATGGAATGTGACATAAAAACAATTGACAGGATTATTTACTGATGGGTCTTGTGACCACCAGAGTCATGTGACCACCAGAGGGCCACACTTTCCTGCAAAGAGCATGCATGGTGGGCCTCAACTGCACGGCACGTGGTTGTGTGTGTGTGTGTGTGTACGTGAACTCTACTTTCAGTTACCACCTTTTCTCTTTCCAGGTGCAAATGAATGAGGAAGAATATTGAACTTAGAAAGAAGAGAACATGAGGTAAGTGGCACGAGAAGACCGTACAATTATGCCTTATGAGTGTCAAGTGTATGATGAATGGAGGGAAAATAGCGTAGTTATTGTACAAAGTGCACCCGGGCTTGTTTCGCTGGCCACAGCTGAAACTTCGGATTGAGCTTGACATTGAGCAATGGGTTTTCTCTCGTAGGCAGATTGATTTTGAGATTGCTTAGATTACCTTTTGGCTCAGAACAAATGAAATGTTTCGCGGAATGTTCTGTGCGCAGAACTAAACACTCTATTAGTGGTGCTTGTATGTGAGCTGCAAGGTTCAGACGAAGGAGTAATTACTTTGGGGCGAGAAAAAGGAATGGCATTTTTGTGTGACATGAAATTGAAAATTCCCTCCCCCCAGAGCATCACCAGTTGCTGTTTGCAATCGTAGGTTCAATTTTCTCCTTGATTTCACACGCACGATGGCCAGAAATTTCATTGAGAGAGAAAATCTTCTCCGTGTGTTGTCGTGTCGAACGGAAAGCAAGAACACCAGGAAGCAGTTCCCGGCTGAGACTGATCCGGCACAGGTTCAGCAACGATCTGAGCAACGAGCAACTAAATCCACCTTGAATCTGGGCAACACTTTTATCCTCGCAAGAAAACAGGTTTCTGTTAAAGAAGAACACGGGTCTATTTATTCCACACACATTTCAAAGTAATTCCTTAATCAGTCAATACGACCAACAACAGCTTCGGTCCTTATAATTGCTGGGAGCTGTCATTCTAAATCACGGCGTAACAAGCTGATGGAGGTAATGGTTAATTCGCCTGCAGTTTTCTTCCTCCTAATGGACCGAAATCAAATTTGTGAGATTTTAATGCGAAGTTAACAACTCTTCCTTTGCAAAATTGTCTTTTTGTTGCATTTGGCAACAGAATCGGAAACAGCTGCAATGAACGCATTGCTGCTCAAATGTCCCACTGGAACAACATACAATGGTAACAAGCTATGTGCGCTTTTTTCGTTTCGTCAAAAAAGCAGCTCCAGCCCTGTGCAAGTGAATGATTCATTAAGGAGTTCGTCTCATTCATTATTCCTCGCCCCCGTGAACGCTAGCTGAGCCATTGTGCAACGGTATTGTTCGGCACCTTTCGAGTTTCTGGGACTGCGAAGCACTGAAGTCCAGAGACTCACAAAGAAATCGTGTGCAATTGCAATTGGGAGCTGCAGCACCTCACAATATACAAATGTGAGAGCTGTAAGTGCGCAGCTTCACGAAAAAGGAAGCCGCTTTCTACACCAGAAGGGGTTAGTTTTTCGACAGAACTGGGCTTCATTTGTTCTCCTCTCCTTTTTTTCAAAAGAAGTGTGATCTTTTCAACCAATTTTTGTTATGAATAAGTTATGTGGCTTCGTTTACTTGGAGCAAGAAACGTAAAACATGAAGAAGGTGGATTTCAATTTGACTGGATTGGAGATTTCTATTCTGGACGATGAGCCAATAACAGATCCAGATCAGCTTGACATAAAGGGATTAAACTTCGGCTACGTTATCCTGCTCATAGGAGGTTTGTGTTTGTGGTTGTCTTTCTCTCACACGAGCTTTGGCCACTCATGCAATGTGCAGGTAGAATTATTGCTCTTCTGATCGCTTTATAACTGGTCGGCCTGCGGAACATAAACATCAAAATGCATCAATTGTACACGAGGCCATTTGCAATTTCCTGATGATCTCAATTAATAGGTGCTACCATCAAAATCAGGATGATTCCTGCTACAAAGACAGCGTTCTGGGTTTTAAACAACCTTTTTGTACACAGTCACACTTACCAAGAACAACACGGCTAAAAAGATAAGCCAAGAATTTGTTAGTACCAGTCTTCAAATTATACAGGATTCATCAATCCTGCTCTCTGCCCTTTTTCCCATCGTGATGCAACAGAGTCGAGAAGAACTTGTTGAAAACCTTTGCAGTTTAGCGGTGTGCCGTTGTCCTTCACTCAGCTTTCAGGAGTTCTTGAGGCATTGGACCAGACAATGTCAAACAGGAGTCCATGCACATGTGGACGCCCGGAGGGTTGTTCCTGCTCCAAACGCCTGATGTCTTTCCTGAAACCCAAATAACGCGCTGGGAAGTGTCAGACAATGCCCAACACCAACAACTTAACTTTTTGAGTTTGTCTGCAACAATGCGCTTTTGAGAATTCCTATCCTGCGAGGAAAGATCGGTAAAAACACCTCGAAGCAGTTGTCCTGCGAGCCACAGCTAACAACATGTTGAACAGAAAGAAGCACGCACGGAAGTCTGTTCACAGAAAGAGATTTCAAGTCTTTGAAGGGGGAATTTTCTGTGGTGGAAAACAGATGTTTTTATCTCTCCCTTTCTGTCTGTTTTCTGACAGTGCCTGGTGCGCACAAATTTACCATTACATCTGCACTTTGAGCCAGCATTTAGAAATGACCTGGTTTTGCTTCACTGGAGGAGGCTTTTTGCTACAGTCCGACATGCAGATGGGAGAAACGAGCAATTTTTCCTGGATTATCAGTCTTCTTTCAAGACAGCATGCAATTTAGGTTGGGCCTAATCTCAAGAAAGGCAGAAAGCAAATAACTGTTTTTGTCTTTTTTGATTCTTTGGGGTTGTCTTCTTGTTGAATGATAGGCTGGAAAATGATTGTATGTTGTGAGCAAAGAAGAGAAAAATGATGTCAACCCTTCTTTGAATCCTTTTGGATTTTTTTTTGAGGTTTGTGATTACCTAGACATCCACATTCCCTTTCTTCGGTTTCCATGTGGATAAAAATTGAGAGAGAGAAAAAACGAACTCAACAAACGTCACTCAGATTCCAAGACACAATGCCAAATTTAGGGCCTAATTGGCGTTCAGGAAGACCCGAAATTTGTCTAAACGTGACTGCCGAGTCGACAGTTTAGTGGAAAGCACGGTCCGGTTCTGAGATTTTCTTGGATGGGGCGTTTTTCCACGCCAGTTTGCACAGATATATATCAGATCGAGGCACTGTGTCATTGGCATTTGTCACCAAACTAGTGGGGACCGAGCAGTTGAGGTGGGGATTAGCAACGGACACGCCATGCTGTTAACAACATGTGAGTGTGAATCCTGATCTTTGACACTGATAGGCACAAGATCAACTTTGCTTGAGCTCCTCCATATCTCTGCCACCAAAGGCACTGAAGAACTGAACATTTGTCGCTGGCACATGAGACAGCCAACTGGAAGTAGTCGTTTGTTCTGCGCAAGACTCGCATCTAAATGGACATGGCCTCATTTGTTTGACAGCGTCTTTCTCCCTGCTGACATTTGCACGCCTTGTAGCCCACTTCACAACATACTAATCTCGTCCTTAACAGTTATTGCAGCTCTTGACCAGATTCCACATCATGGAAGAACTTCTGCCACCAAAGTTCCTTCTTTTCTCCAGTTGTAAATTTCATCTTCCTCGGGTCTCTTTTTTTGGGAAATGCAAAAGAGCCTTCCAAAAGGAAACTTCCATTTAGGATTGAAATTTGGTCAGCACAGTCGTTTTTGATTTTCTGTCAACTTTTTCCTGGACTCCATCTGTCAACAAAAATAATGTTGAAAAAAGTCACTGTTGTCAAGGAATATTTTTGTGTAGCTTCTTGGAGTTTTCCCCTCAGTTCTCCCCCCAAGTATGCAATGTTCATGAAAGGAAAACAACAAAACGTCGACGTTTTCCTTTTCTGGACAACAAAACACAGTTGTACTCCAGTGAGAGACAACGCACGTCATCAACGCGCATGATTCTCAATATTTTCTTTGGCTTTTTTGTAGGTTTGATGCTGCTGTTGGTCAGTGCAGTGATGCTTTACATAAAGAAACACATTTCAAACACCGATTCTGACGATGAACAAGATGTGTACCTGATAGCCCGAGAAATGCATCACAGGGAATTGTCTCTGCAAAAGAAGATCAACGTGAACAGTATGCCTTCAATCAAAGACAGACCTCTGCTGGATCAAATACCTGAACAAGAGATATAAGCACCCTGAAAATGGAGAAAGCACTTTGGTTGATTGCGAGAGTTAATCCCCTCAGTGTTGCGAAAATCACTGCATCCATCAGTGCAGCTCGACTGAAAAAAGAATCCTGAAGACATGCAACAAACTGATCAACATATTCGGGAGTGATTACATGTACGTGCTGGGATGGGATTCAATCTCTGAATGGAAATACATAAATGAGGTCAATTTTCAAGAAAACATAAGTTTTTATCTGACAGTTCTTTTTCTCTTTGGACCTTTTTGAGGACAAGAAAATATTCACCTTGGTGTTTTCAACCCTGAAAGGCAAGCTGAAAGGGAAATGTTCCGCTAGTAATTCAGCCCTTGTGTACACGAAAGCTGCTGCTGCTGATTTTGTTCTGTTGTGGACTCGTAAAGCCCTGGCACTTACGTGGCTTCTAATGGGCATTATTTCACTTGGTTAGGTGCAAAAGCAGGGGAAAAAGTCTCTTCTTGGGAATCATGTTTAACGTCAAAAATCCACTTTGCTATTTCCATGAGTACCTGTAATTTCGAAACGATGGTTGAGCACAAGACAGGAGGCCACAATCCAGTTATTTCGTGGATAATGGTGCATTAGAGTAATAAATCTAAGAGAAAAATTCAGTGTTCGTCCAGTTCAGTGTTCTTGGAAGAACAAAGGCCAGCAAATTTCTTTGAGATTGATGAAAACGAAAACCCAAAAAATAGCGCCAGGGGGCACAATCACATTCGTTTTGAAAAAAAAATTGGGCTTGCAAAACGTGAGCGGCTTTTGCTTAACAGTCTGTTTTCTTGTTTTGTGCATGACCAATGTGAACACCAGGACAGAAACACACAACTATAAATGGCACAACAAAGGTGTGGATGCCTTGAGGGCTTACCCCCACAATCTGTGGGATGCTGCCAGATGGTAGGCCTACATGCAAAAATTTTTTCCTGAAGTGTTAGCTTCCACCAAAAGGTCAGCAAATGCCCAACCATACATGAAGCTGTTAAACACACCAACACCTGCATGAAGCTGTCAAACAGCCACAATTTTATGGGAAAATCTGGAAAATACCTAACCACAAATGAGACACAGTCAAAAGATGATGCATCCCGCAAATTCTCAGATTAAACATACCCTCCGGGCAAAGAACAAACAGGTGCATACCAAAATGTCAGTTTTTCTGCAAAATCCACTGCGCGACGTGACAACCCTCAAGAGACCAATTGACAATATCCCGGTTTCAGAAGCTTCAGCGATGGACCCGGACTACTTTCCGTGACAAAAATTTTCATTTCTGGGGAACTGTGAAATCAAGCTGTCGTTTCTCTTTTTGCTCTTCAAGTTCTTTTTTTTGTGATTGGACGTCGTACTGAATTTCCTGAAAACTCGTCAGTTGTGGTGCTTTGTTCATTATTTCTCTTTGCACAAATCCATGCAGGACCGTTGACGAAGAGAAACGCGAGATCTCGGTTATGAAGCTGCTGTTTGTACAGTCACGCAAAAATGTCAACAACACAATGTGAGACTGACAACGAAAAGACTTCTCATGTAGGCTTACCTTTTTGGCATTTTCGCCACGTCATTTCAAATTTAGCTTTGATGAAAAACAAGTCATGAAGAAAGCCCACTCGAAAAGACTTCATCAAATTTCACCGTAAAGTCTGCAGCGCACTGGACCACGATGTCTCTGCGCAACAAGCCATCAGGACCACTCAGCTCCTTTTGTGCAACTTGCAGGTTGAGAAACGAAAAAGCCATTTCACCAAGACCGTGTTCGCGCGGAAAAACAACCGAATTAGGCGAGACAGCTTGGCACACGCTTGTACATGGGATGTTTTGCTTAGTTTCTTTTTGACATTCGCTTTTGAAAGGCTCAAGTATTGGAACAGCTCAGAAAGTGAGAAGAGATCTCACTTGCAGAAAAACCTCGGACGGCAACTTCGCATCGTTCCCATACAGCTCAGAAGATCGTGTTGCGTGAGAAGAGATAGTTTACGAACGCATTTGCAGCACAGTTAAACAGGAGTGAAGCCCATCAACTTCCCAAAACAATCCATTCTGCTTATGTACACACACCATCTGCAGAAGCTTTTGCTTCCCTACGTGCCAATATTTAATGCGCAAACAGAGAAAAACTCGTGCAACATCGCTCTTTTTTAGCAAAGGTAATGGACTTGCAGAGTTTCCACACCAGCGTAACCTGCAACCACACCCAGACGACCTCACAGTCAACCTCCCTGATGTCGAGGCAAAAATGTTTGGGTAACCATGTGATGAACACTGACTTTACCCAGCTTCACAAGCGCAAATGAAACCTTATTTTGCCTATTCATAGGACACAAGCAATAGATTTGCTCAAGAGTCATTGCAGTCAGTTACAATATCTCAGCGCACGTGGCCATCCACTCAGGAAGACAGTTGGCACAAGAAGGATTCATGTTTCCTGACAACACAGAGAACCAGGAACAGTAAGTCGATATTGGTTTCCGTGTCGGATTTCGTACGGTACCGGTGTGAAGGTGCCAGGTTCTGTGTGTACAGAAAGAATCACGTAGGTTCATGTTGTGCCCCTCCTTGCAATCACGGTAAAGCACATGTACTTCTCACGACCAAATCATTTTCTTCGCACAGTCCTCCAAATGGCCAGGAAAGAGCTTCTGTCAGAAAACTTCCGTTGGAGGGTGACACAAAACGAGAAAACTATGTTTGCGTTTTGCCCATGACCTTCACGAAAAAAGAGAATTCTTTCTGTGGTTGATGCAGATGACTGATGCAGCCCTAGGGTCCAGGGTCAAGGGCCCCGACTCCAAGATTCTCCGCAAACCATGCAATTCTTCTTTCTTTTTTCCATGCACCTCAGCGGTTTGATGTTACGTTTTGGTCAAGATGCAAGTGTTGCAAATGTGTTCTTCCCTGATTCTGGACCTGTGACTTTTGTGATTTGCCTGCAAATCCAGATCCTGCACGATGGAAACAAATGGAATGTGAGTACTGCAGTGTACACACCTACAGAATGAGCAAAAGTAGAAGCAGATCATTAGCGGCACATTTCGTCTTGGCGTGGAAGCGCTGGAGGTTCGCTGATAATTATGTCAGAACAAAATGCGAAGCTACGCACCCTCAGGAATTAATTCAGGCCAGCTTCTTCTCTTCATGTAATCAGGTTTTGTCTCGTGCGAGTGCTGCTGAATTAATTCCTGAGGGTGCGTAGCTTCGCATT
>JAAUYG010006775.1_pt1 | contig 15078 bp, 6 predicted proteins | sample 7278091 | NCBI WGS metagenome assembly JAAUYG01 (sample SAMN14350201, study PRJNA611818) | marine sediment metagenome | isolation source: surface marine sediment (0.6m) | place: French Polynesia: Moorea | collected 2018-08 | reverse complement strand
CTTTTAAAACACACATGTCACAAGTGGCACAGGTACAGTGTGGCTCCCATGCTTTTAATCATTATTTCTATACTCATTGTCTAGTTGATTCTATAGTCGACTTCCTTGGTAAGGTATACTGTTGAAACCATATTTCTTGGTATTAATTTGGTTTGTAGTAGTGATGTATGTTTCCTACTGTGACTGTTTTGACTTAAAGTAAACATATTATTCAGGTACATCGGTCCTCCATTGTTCATGGTTTTACACACAAAGCTCAACATTGACCTTAATCTTTTCACATACAGTGTACTCACTTTAGCTCTATCAAGCAGTGGGTTATATCTACTTCTGGTATTGTGCTGTCGGATTTGCTCATTTCGGATAAACACATCACTAATAGGCACTGTAACACAATTTTTGATCTACATATCATAATTAAATCAGTAATTCAGACAGGTCGCGAATCTTGAGAATATGAAGCCTTTGGTAATGGTAGGATGTGAGTCTATATTATGTGCATTTGCAACACAACGTACAACATTTTCTGTAGTTGTTTTTTTCTATTCTGGCTAAATATCCTTATTTGCATGTCACCAAACTTCAACTGCATACATTAAGTGAGGAAATATGAAAGAATGAAACAAAGTCTTAACATCCTCTCGATTCACCACTTTATTCCTGCCACGCATTAATACAATTCTTACCTTCGATACACATTGTAGCCCGCCTATATAATCCCTCTAGGTTAATTTACACCGTTAACAACACCCTAAAATTTTAATTTTACTACAGTTTGTCTCTTAAACATTCTTCGTCAATACTTAGATCCCATTCCTCTCTTTATGTTTCCTCTTTTATTGTGAAAAATTGCATATTTTGTTTTACTTGCATAAATTAGCAATCTGTTTGGCTGAAACCATTTTTCTGTTATTTTCAAGTCATTTTCTATGCACCAATAGAGTTCACCTAAATTTTGGTGCGGAAATAATAATAGTTCTTGTTCCCCACCTATCCTCCGTACCCTTACAATTTCTATTGGCTCCGTAGATATTTTTCCTTTAAGTTAGTGGGATATTTTTTGTCATGTTGTACACTTTTCTAAAGATTTCTCACATATATCATGTGTATCTCTGCACAACATTTATATTATTGTGTACGTTAGTTCTTATTTTGTTTCTCACCGACATTTACATATTAAATTACAATACCACCACTAACGTGTCAGTCGTTTTTCTCGGGTACATAGGATACTAGCTCGCCATCCCCGCCTATGTTTCACAAGCTTTCCATACCCCTAGTTTTCTCAGGACAAGTGGCATAAATCGTATTATCATCGGCAAATAGCAATAGCTCCGCATGTTTTCACACATTTGAAAAAATGGTTTATATAAAAAAATGAAAAGAAGCGGTTCCTTAGACTTAGACTTATTAAGTATTTTTGAGAATTCCTACCCTGGAAACACTGCGAAATAGATGACGTCCTGATTACGTCAGATTAAATCTGAAAACGAATACCACCTATTTCTATCAAGCTGTACAGTTGGTATTGGAGATCTATCTTAAGTGGGACGGGGATAGTTTCTGGAAACCCGGGCCCCTATACACATAGTCCTCTATAATCTAATAAGTTTAATTACCCTGGGGCTCATACCCCCATTCCTCGGCAAGTCGATAGTAATGCCATTAGCGCGACGGCAGAACTTGTGTCTTTGTCGTAACGCCCCAGTGACCCGACGTAAAGCAAAAATGTCAAAGATGCATACGGGTACCTTGACCCAGTGTTCTCGGCAAGGATTTGCTGCAGTGACGTCATCGAAACCCGACTGTCCTTGGTTACCGTCTTACACAGCATGGCCAGTCACAGGTGCTGAGTTTCACACTACAGTAAGAATATTAACAGATCTTTCACAGCAGACCAGAGGCGACCTTGATATTTTTACGTTGCCAAAATAACTGGGAAAAACAGAACGAAATGCTAAATCAAAGCGATCTAAGAGTCGTGGGCCTCTCCTTGCTATGTGTTCTTTAAATCGTCTTATTTCGTCCCGATGCATGACTTCAATGGATCTGAAAATTAAGGTATTTACTAATAACTAGGTTATTTAATTGTATCGAAACTTATGTGGTGCTACCCAGAGTACTCCAGCTTAGTGGTGATTCCCCGTGCCATTTAATGTATGGAAAGAAGAAACGCCAGGCGAAAACAGGAGATAGAAAATAAAAAAGACGTAAGACTCTGAAAAGGACGTACGTAAAAGGACGTACGTGCTAGATGTCACGACACACTTCAGGAAAGCCACATATATATAGTTGTTGTCAAGCTGTAACAGAACAAGATATCTACACCCCCCCCCCCCACCACCACCACCATCACTCCCCCGGGCACACCCCCACCCTCACAACCACCCCCGATCTATGAACCGGTCCTGTTGAAGTATAGCCAGAGACCTGACACCTTTATAAACCCCGGGGGCTGTTAATAAACGAGCAAGCTTAAGCCTCCTCTGATGGAGAATTACGTTACAACTCCATCAGTTTCCCCCCTTTGGCTGGCTAGGAGCTTGCCAAATCCTATCACTTAATTGCGTGCTGCCAGCTTTATTTGAAAATCAAAACGATCTGCCGTAACGCGAACTGACCCTATATTTAGAAAAGTGAGATTTTTTTTCAGTCTTTAGACGATACGATGTAGGATTTTTTTTCCCTTGCCAACTCGTTCTCTGATAACTGTTGGGGTGTCGAATGTTTTCCTTGGCAGGCAAGTGGGAACGACACTTGTGGATTAACAAGCACAGGGAGAGAATTCGAGAATTAGCAAAAGTGAATGTATTGGGTTTTGATATGGATTGTGTGGAACAAGCGTTGTACAGTGGGGGCTGGATGGCTGATACCCGCGGCATCATCAGGGAAATACTCTAGAATTCTGAGGTCGTATTAACACTTCGGAATATTTAAGTATACAGTGAGATATGGACAAGCAGGTGCCTTTATATTTCGCCTTATTGTTCCTTATTAATCAAGCGGTCGTAATGCCTAGAAGGCGGTCTACTGTACCTTCCGCCGAGTTATAGACACCGACCCTGTCAGAAGATGTTATGTCCGGTTCCAACGAAATCACTATAGCTTGTTACCACGTTACTGGAAGTACGGGCGCCATTTGTAACGTGAGCACTGGGATGGGTTTCCCGAAAATGTGCGACTATAAAGCCAGGAACTGTAAAATTAAAGCAGATAGTAATGACACGGCGCCCGATACGGAAATATCCGCACGCTACTTACTGTGCGGACAGAGCGCAGTAAGCTAACGTGGTATATCATGAAATGCATGTTGGACTTTTGGCGTGTGATGTTTTACATCTCTATTTCCTAAAACTGCGGCATTTAAGGGATTCGAACTCATGCCTATTTTCCTTTAAAGAGATGTTCCTTAACGAAAAAGCACATTACGGCAGCCCACAGATGTGCGCCATCGACTGCCCCACGGAGGATGCTGACGACGGTGGTTGTCGTGGTGGTGTGTATACGTGCACGTTGAGTTAAGCACAGATCCGCGCAGTACTTGGTGTGCAGATGACATTTTATAATACACTGTCGGCACAGTAAGTAGCGTGCGGATATTTCCGTATCCGGTGGACATAGACATATCTGTTATATTTTTTATGGCATGAGAACTGTTCCTGTTACATTAATTTTAATCACTGTACTGCCGCATCTTTCATTTCCTGCTAACGGCCTTCTGGGACTCTACCGCATAGCCATGATCGGAAACACTCCCAACTGCCTTGCAGTTCGTCAAATATCGGAAAATTACCGAAAGGGCTTGTGGAATTATTCCTTGAATACCATGAGTGGTGTCTTCCTCTTAGAGATTGACAAAGTTCTTCAAATGTGTGTATTATAAATTGAACTATTCTCTGCACAGAGCCCTCTGTTGGCCACGGCTTCGTCTGACTCTATTTTCGCTCAATTAACTTCGCAAGAGGTGGTATTGTTTGCCATCTCTCACGAGAAAATTCACAAGGAATCATATTTTATCCTTTACACTGTGCTAAAAATGCAGCTATTTTCTGTGAGAAGAAGATTTGCGTTTAATTAACGAAGTAAAGCATCTTTTAAAACATTGGCCATCCTGGCAGTGTCTTTCCGTAGCTTGATTTTATTACGTTGAAATCAGTTTCATCAGCCATGGTACATAACATTCCTTCTTTTGTAGTAAAGTTTCGGAACAACCCCAGAGAAAAGGCACTGTGTCACTTGCGTAGTTTCCATTTAACAAGAATCATGTAAAAGTCTAAATCGTCTGCAGAGATAAATGCGTAGCCATCTCTGCATAGAGATTGGTCATGAATGCCCCTTGTGATGCGCTTCGGTTGGAGATTGACGGACTATATCTTTCGGCCTGAACAGAAATAATACGCAACACCCGCGGCAGAATACGCCCCTTAAACGTCTCAGAAAATAGGCTTCAGAAAGAGTCTTAGACCGTGCCAATAGGACTTTGGGAACTTGGGAAGCATGCATATTCGGAAGCTATTTTCTCTGATCGCAGCCGACGGCATTCAAGGACGACTTCGAAAATGTTACATCCGAATTTGCTTTTAGACGAATCGGTTTCCAAATTGACAGGGCTGTATATCCTGACACGGTGCCATCCGGGCATTACGCATCAATTTATCTGGGTGCAGTTGGGAAAATATGAATGATACCGGGTCCTATTACATCCATATGGACCTTTAAATTCCATTATAGATAACCATGTCACGTGTCTTGTCTCATCTCCCAGACGGCCACGTGACGGCTTGACGTCACTGCAGACCACTGATACCATGTTTCGTTTCAGATTAATAGACTGAAGGAAAAATTATCCGACACAATTTATGTATTCTTTAAAAGGAACTTATTCGATTTAGTTTAAGGTCAGTGTTGGAAGCAGCGGTTCAGTTCGTACAAACACCACCCACAGGAGATAAGCCGTACAGGCCATACAAGGACAGTGTAGACCAACAGTAAGTCAATAAGTGGCAGCTACATATAATTAAATTGTGGAAAGTATATGCCGTTGGCAGTGGTGTTTATTCCAATTTACTTGATAAATAGTCCTAGAAGAGGACAATTATAACACTAAAATAATCAATGGCACTCTAAGTTTAAACTCTACGGTGTCCAGATCCATCGAGTTGTTCGTAGTTAATGCATATTGGAAAATATTAAATGTATAAATCTTCCTATAGTATAATAGTTTTAGCGCAAAATACATTGGTTGCATCGATTCTAAATAGTGAACAGGTATACCGGTAGATATCGCTTCTGTTAGTATTTCGAAATAACAGAAACCCAGTTAAAATGGCTTAAGGAATAGAGCACCATATCTGAATTCAAATCACGGGCAAATTTGAGAATTTAGTGTGTTTGTATAGGGCGGGTGATTTCCCATCAAATGTAACAATATTATTCGAGTTTAATCAGTTTTATGGGCAGCCTATTAGACAGTGCATTTAGCAGTAGAGTGTGTTTCGCAAATTTAAGTTACACGTCTTTAATATATCATTGTTTTGATTTAACCAGACTAAAATGCATTCCACTGCAAAACAAGAAACATTTCCAAAGACGTAATTGCGCCCGTGATACAAGTGGGACACCACATGTACTAACCACAGAAATGAGCAGCATAGCACTTGCGTTTCAGGCGGTTGACGGTTGAAATATTCCTGGGTGAACTTTCTCCACCCCCCACCCTCCGCCCCCCGGAGCTCTTTTAAATGGTCGATCCCAAGGTTGTGGAGAAATCGAATGGAAATCACATTTGTTCCTGCCAGTCCCAAAGGCGGCGATCGACGTCGCCTCGGGGACAGCAGACAGACGTCTCTGACGTCATATCCTGATTCACTGACTTCCGGTATCAAAGCCTAAGGGATAAGCCGTCCCAGTGTCCCCTGCGTGTCCCCAAGCCTTCCCAGGGATGTCATAAAACCACGGCTAAATTATTCAGGGGACGAGCTTGCTTGAACTGAGAGCATGTGTGCTGGAAGAGGCATTTTGTTAGGACGTGAAGCATGACAGATATGATTGAGGGAGAGAAAAATGGCCTCCAGAGGGCGAGAGGGGAAGGTGGGTAATATACACATTTATATTTAATATACAGGGCAATGTACTCAACTAGAAGTGCGCCTTAATCCCCCCACCCCCCTTTGATTTCTTGGAGCTGTACTGGCAACATTTGCATGTCACTTGATAAAAATGAACACACAAACACAAATCAATACAAAATGTGTCAGCATCGAATGACTGAATTATTTTCATGATTTATGATTGGATATGACGTTGGGGTATTATGTCAACAACCTTTTTGCATATATGCGCTTGACATAGGGAAATTATACTCAAAGCCTCTTGGAAACGTCAGAGGGTTGAAACAGGTGCAGAGAGACACGGAGACACACACACACACACACACACACACACAGAGAGAGAGAGAGAGAGAGAGAGAGAGAGAGAGAGAGAGAGAGAGAGAGAGAGATTTGGTCACTTTTTGTTATATCTTTAGTTTATCTACTGCTCAGTGAGAAATGATAAAATGTGAAATATTTCAAAAAAAGGTGACCGTAAAGCGAAAAGAGCACAAATTTATACCTCTGGGGGTAAGTTTTTAGTTTATACAGAAACTCGAGCCAACAATTTCCGTCAGTGGACCACCAGCGGAAACCCTCAGTGAGCGTGCCAGTGGAGCACTGAGGATTCTATATAACACAGTATGCATGTATACACACCCCCAGAACAACTTCACCGACCAGCTCGTCTCCGTGCCGTAGTACGGTAGCACTAGGGCTTTTCGGTGCTGCATGGATATATGGCTTTTCCGTTCGGGCCCTTTTTAGGAGCAAGGGTTCAAATCCCTCCCAAGTTAGATTTTAACTAAGTTGTGTACCCTGTGATCCTGTTACATACCACAGCCCAGTTGAGCACTGACGGAAAGTGTGTGTTTAAGTCAGTGGTCTGCTCACAGAAAAAAGTTGGATCGGCTGTCACAGGATTGTTTGATTGATGTGTTCAATGCCATTTGGGGGCATTCGTTACAATTGCGATTTTCAGGAGCCTCATCTCCTAAGTGGCTGGCCATAGAGCAAAATGGACAAAAAATGGGGCTTTTGTAATATATATATATTTTTTGTGTATGGCTTACTTGTGACTTTTCTCCTACAAACCAATGCTATTTTGGGGTCAATCAGTGTAGTTAAATTACTTGGCAATCAGGATGTACATATAATTTGGAAAACACCATTGATGCAACAAAATGCATTGAGTTCCTGGGATATATGTTAAGTGTATATGGGGGTAATTCTGACCTTACATATGTCAAGGTCATATTTTGGGTCATTTTTTATGCTTGATTGAAAATCGGTGTGTAATTCGGAAACCGCTGACCATAAAGCAAAAGATTTATGAAAAGTTGGGCTTTGTGAGCTAGACTTACTGTTCGTGTGACATACTTTTCACATACCATATTGCCATATTGGGGTCACTTGTAAAGTGGAACTTGTAAGTTATTAATTATGTCATAAAGTTAACTTCGATAAATACAGAAATGCACTTTAAGGCTCGTTTTCGGTACCATTTCGATATTATCCGACAAATATTTTCATAGAGAGGTACTCCATGCACAACAGTTATCATCAACATATTTCTTTTTTTCTTTAAATGTAAATCACAGCCTAACTCAGTGAGGCTGCATGACACGATTTCTGTTTATGGAGACAGTACCCAACACGCAAAGGGATCAGGCCAAAACCATCCATTCCTGACTGCGTGCACAAGATGAAAGCTTACAGAAGCTGCAGGCATTATACCGCTAGTCAATCTAAGCAATGTCAAATACGTGTACTGCAAAGATTGCCCCCACTGTCAGCTGTCTGTAATGGTGAAATAACAATAGGTTGTGGTCTTTCTGTGCTGATTGTCGTTGTGCCTTTTGTGAAAAACTCCATGGCTCGAATCCCACTTACATTATGTTTGAAGACAATGATACATGCAGTAATTTTTGTCGGGTGTTACATGTTACATGCTACATGTCGATTGTCCATGTAACAACTTGATGTGCCAAGTTAACAAGTTAAGTTTTGTCTACCGTTGTTATTACTTTACGATGTGGAGAGTCTAGTGTCACATTGTCCTTTATGCTGTACGAACATTCGCTGAACATTCTTTCCACTTAACATTTAAAATCACTCTCCTAACAGGCCGAAGTCACGGGAATGCAGGTCCGCCTTATAGTGGTCCCACCGAGGAGAATGAGGTCCGAAGTTATGGTGGTCCGATCATTTTCAGTTTTGTAACATTTACTAGAAACAGTGGTGCAGTGGGACCTACATTTCTAGTATTATAGGTCCTAGGACCACCGTGCCTAGTAACAGTGGTCTGTAGGACCACCATTCCGGCGGACCTACATTCCTGTAACACCGGGATAAGAGCAATTCTTACCGGGTGTTTTCTGTGCTCTTGGACGCGGAACAATTAATAGCAGGGGTTAAATGTTTTGTGGTTAATCACGCGAGGAGTCCAGGTCCCTTATAGTTTTTGGTATGTGTTGCATTTGTCAAGAAAACATTTTTTTTGAGAAATGACATGAAAGGCGCAGGAGATAATAAAAATGGGTCGGGCGTATAAAATATTTTTCTCGCGAGCAACAGGGAGCGTTACTAGCTCAGGCACCGCACTCGAACTTCCTACTTATGTACGCACGGGAGATCAACGTATATTGTCGAACTGACTGAAGCCCAAGTGCTGTGCTTGCTTGGTTAGAGTGCGCAGTCTAATTTAAGCTACCGTTCAGCGTGACTTGAACCCGGAATGGTGGGTTTGAGAGTCCTGTGTCTCAGGCGTTAAGACGTGTTGCATACATATGGGGGGCAAGAAAGGAAAAAAAGAAAAAACAACAGAGGCATGACTCAAAAAGAGGATGATTTGTGTGACACACGAAGACGCAGATTGCAGAGAGAGAGGGAGAGAGAGAGGGGGGGGAGAGAGAGAGAGAGAGAGAGAGAGAGGGAGGGCAGGAGAGAGAGAGAAAGAGAGAGTGCGAGAGAGGCAGGGAGAGAGAGAGACTGGAAATAAGAAACATCAATGAGACAAAAAAAGGATTCAGCGGGAGACAGAGAAATAGGGGTGAATTGCAGAGAAGGACCGAGAGAAACTGGAAGTAGGAAGCGTCAGCCACATTTCGTGAGTGATAAGTAGCAAAGGCTGAGACATATCAGTATATTATTAAATAATATATTATATTTTACAAAAATATCAAATAGACACTGTGCAGGTTATGAAAAAGAAAGGCACAATACAACCCAACATTTAGTTTATTTTCACACGTATCTGACAGTACTATATTATCGACCAATGACTCTTCCGAAGCAGCAGGAAGTTTTTGCAAATGGATCCAAAATACGTCATACTGTTATTAATACAAGGTTTTGAAAACGCCGTAGTATATCAGTATATTAAATTAAGATAATGAAGACATTATAGTATCGACTGCAGGCATCTTGCGGTTTGGTCAGGGCACTTAGGCAAGATATATCATAGGCGTACCACAAAGTTAAAGAGTATAATTGGTTGTCCTGGTGCACCCAAGAGATTTCCTCCTTGAATGTTAGCTTTGGGTCAAGATGGAGATTTACGCTCAATCTCTAAAACCCCTAGGCGATCGGTCTAATAATTAGTAATGCATAATATAACTGTCGATTGTATATCTGTGTATCTCACAACATAACTTCTGTTGGACTGTTAAGTTCCTTTCTGCTGCCTTTGTGCTGTTCCTGTGGCAATATTTCTGTTTGTTGTACGGTAGGCAATACAATAACTATACTACACACAAAAAGTGTAGGATATTAAATATCCTTAACATTTTTGTGTAGTTGATATATGCTAAAGTGCACGCATGGCTATATATGAACTGCACAAAAGGTTAAGGATATTTAATATCCTTAACTTTTTGTATAGTGTATATTATTATTGAATATGTTGTCATCGATATCGACTCACTATCATTTATGATGGTTAAAATTTGCACCAAAACTGAAATGTTGTAACACGTTCTATAATACAGACTCCAAAAACCGAGTCGAAAGAAGAATTTAGACTCAGAGTTCCCTGACCTTCCGCGGGGACCTCAAAGATCACGGCTTTGGAAATATATGTAAATCTGCCACCAGCTCCTGGCGCCGAAGATAGGCGACTTTCCCTGCGACAAAATTGCCGTGGAATACAAAGGACTGAGGTTATGTCCAGTAGGAATCGATGCTGTCCCATGTCCATCCTCATTATACAGACGACCTTGCCCTACAGCGAAATGTCAACCCTCATTGTGGCACGACACAAAGGGCCTGCTCGGGAACATGGCAAGCACATCAGACACTGGGCTGGCAGCGTACTATGGAGGCCTATTTCGGTACACATAAACAATGGGTACTGTCGAATGTCATAATTAAAACCGGCAAAGTTATGTTATTTTCATTTTTTTTCTTTGGGGGTAGGGGTGGGGGTGGGGGTGGTGTGGTGGCTTAAAAAATTCTGAATTCCAGCATGTGTGCATGCCGTTGGTTTGCCGGTGGCTATTAATTCTGAGACTGTCTCAATCCCGGCCGGTCTTAATGTGTGGAGTGGTACCTGCGGCTGGGTCGACCCATACACATATATGTACAGCTTGTACAGGAGGTATTCTGTTACACTGGAATAGCTTGGAATGGACTAGACATAGGGCCAGAACACACGCACTCAGGGAAAGCGTGCCCTTAATCCCGGAGCGAACTCGGACACCAAATAATAATGCAAAGAAGCCAAACAGTACACAACTCCATAATGTGAAATCGGTTGTGTGTTGAGTGTGCCTGTGTGAGGCGGTGTGATTACGTGGGGAGCGTAAAGCAGGGTGGGCACTATCCTTAAAAACATGCTACTAAAGCTCTGTTCGTGAATGTGAAATATATTGAACGTACACATGTATACACATAATATATATCTGATGAAATCTGTATAGTGTACTGGATAATATTTTTCGCATGTTTCACCCATTTATATAGTTTGTTGAAGTACATAAATGTTGCATTTGCACGTTTTATTCAAGTAAATAATGTAATTTGTTCTCTCATATCAAAGTGCTATCAATTATTTCCATGTCATGTATACTACCAGTAGCTACCAGTGTAATCTTTATTCAATATTACCTGGAGATGTCTGTCCAAATACATCAGAACAGTCTTGATCCCGAATACATTCCTATTTTCATCCTTGATGTCGCTGGTTTGAATTTTAGTTGAAACTCGAGATGTTGCCATCAGTGGCTTTGTTGTTGTATTGCCTTTGAGGATGTGTCTTCCTTCCATCAGACTACCTTCAGACCGCATCTGGATCCTGAAATTGAAGATTACAGCAGCTCTACCAAACATCCCCAAGAATCCAAGACAGGCGGTTCCATCCTTCAGATTCAAGGGCCCTTTTCCGGAAAAACCATAAGTCTAGAAACGAACTTAAAATCAGGTTCACTACCACCGTGCAAGTTTTCGTTCCAGTTTTAAACCCAAAGACTCTTAGATCAAAACGTCGAAATTTAGACCACAGTATTTATAAAAAAAAATGCCGCCTTGTTTCAGTGACCTGATTTTAGTTAGCAGCGACCGATTACCTGTCAAGAAGGATTCCTCGCTCTGGTATTCACATTAGCTACTTTTAGTCATTACGCATACTGCTATCTATCGTTCCTCTTGTTTTTTTTCTTGTTTTTTTCTACCATCTTCAATGGGTAACAACAGTCTCTATCAGCTGGAAGCACTCGTCCCAAGTACGGGCCAGCCCCCGTGCAAACCTCGCACCTGTTAACACTTAGGCTAATCATAACTGCTTCAAACGTTTCTCACATAGTGACTACACACGGTGCACACACATACAAAACTACAAAGCCCATTTCAATTACGTAGTTAAGGAAAAATATTTCAGTTTTATTTTGTAGGATTATGTTGCTTCAGGGTCTCCGGGAGCATGTAATAGAAAGCTGTCACGTCTAAACTTTATCTTAAGTTTGCAAAGTCAATCATTGCCAAGAAGTTGTATATAACGAAATTAAGTTAATTTTTAGACATAAGCGTTTACGGGAAAGTGGTGCAAGTCTAAGTTTGTAAGCGGTAATATTATTGTAAGTCACGTTGGAGCATTCATGACAGCCAATTCCGGCCTTTTTTTTTTTTTTGAAACAAATGTAAGAACCAATAAATAAATTCAGGACCCCCTCCCCTTCCATTGCCCCTTTGATGTCACGAATTCGGTAGTTCTTCTGTGTAACGTTTTAATTTGCCGATTTACGGAACAGCTCCCGACTATATTAATCCGTTTTGATAGATGAGGAAGGCGCGTGTGACATTGATAATAGATCAATACTCGCAATCACAGTTATTGATTAGACGTCGATCATATGACAATACTACCATCCGAGATTTCTAATTTCAGAGAGCACTTCATTTTCGGATTGTTCCCCAGCTGAAATATAATGTCGCTGTGCAGTATTTAGTGCCAGGCCGGGGATAATAGCTGTGTTATCAGCCATAAAAAAGAAAAGACCACAGTTGATTTCAGGAACTAAGGTTTCTGAATCAGCTGGAACTGCAGCATGCTCAACCTCAAACGCTCCACCAGGGATAGCTCAGAAAACATAGCAGTGAGGGTACGTACTTCATGTATTTGTTTTGTTAGTCAACGTTTTGTTTGTGAACAAAACATTTGTTTCGCGAATTAAATGTATTAGTCGCTCTCTTAATGGACACTGCCAAGACAGGACACCCATCTAGACGGGACATGTATTCATGGCAGCATATACTGCAGATCCATGTGACACCCCTCTCACCAAAGGACACCTGTCTAATAAGAACGGAAATGTTTGGCAAAGGGGATGTTCCTATAAGAGGGGGACTACCGTAGTCCATAATAGGATTGAAATAATTCCACCTTTAAGTGAAAAATAGTTTTAACCATGAATAAAAACTTTCAGGTAAGATGAACCTAATAAAATGATAAAAAAGAACGCAAAATGGGTTAATATTTTTAATGTAAAGAAAAATCGATTTTACATAAAGACCACGAAGCACGATCCGAAATTCCAGGACAAGACCATCTTCTGTCGTTAATTATAAATTTCACCCACCGATTGCTCTTTATTTATTTACTTCTTTATTTATTCTTTATTTCTTTATTTCTTTCTTTGTTTATTGTTTGTTTGTTTGCTTGCTTGTTTGTTTGTTTGTTTGTTTGTTTGTTCACTTGTTTGTTTCTTTCATACTCAAAGTACAATTTCGGTTATAAATTAACAACATATTAATTAACGTGTTCACCCTGTACATAAAATAATTTATAATGTTCACGCTGCTGCTGTCTGATGCATCCGCATCTCTTCGATCTTCTATAATATCCTCTCTGTTCTATGACAGAATGCGACTTAAACTGTTTGACTTTGTTGCTGCAGCACACTAATATCAGATCATCACCCGACTTAAAATTTTAATAATAAGCATAAATTTAAAGCATTAAGTCTGGTTCAAATTAGCCCAGTAGCGTTATGATTCAAACACTGACAAAACTTCACGAAGAAAATTTAGGAAATACAAATCATTAGCTCAACTAGAGTGGACGCATGGAACTTTCGAGATTGAAGGACTGTCACTTACTCCCCCAGTTGTTCGCTCTCCCAAGTCAGGTGTAAAATGGGGCATCGGCGGTGTAAGGTTGATGGCTTCAATTACGGGTTTAACAAGTTAGGCATGGGATATGGTTAAGTAGAAGCGTCGTTGAAATACAGGCACCGTGGGTCTAGTTTTATTTCTGTGGCTAATCAAGGTTGAAATGTTTTGCGCCATCAAGGAAGTGGTCCTGATTCAGGAGTGTGTGTGGCCTTGAAATGACGGATTCTGATAATACGGTGATCCGAAGTAGGACTTGTCCGTGTTAGTATTTTCACGCCTGAACAACGGAGACATTTACTCCACACAAACCCAGCATCCCACTGACAAATTGTCACATAGACAGGCCATGACGGATTGAGTGTCACCGTAGATCACTGCCTTACTTACTTGACTTGTCACCAAATTGATATCTCTTGCTGTTCTGTTTTTGTTTGTTTTTTTCTGTTTGTTGTTCCTCGGCTACAGGATATCTCATATCCAGCAGTGATACGTATTTCTGCTTGTTCGTTCCCTCCATTGGACGGTGTGTACATTAAAGTATAAAATTATCCAACGTAATACATGTATGTAGAATTACAAAATTACTGCTAAAGTATAATGTTTTCTTATCAGTTTGACGTTTTATCTTTGTTTATTTTGCTAGCAATACCTGTCCGTGGTAACACAGAGAGGGGGGGCACCATCAGCAAAGAGACAATCATATTCTTCTGCGAAGGCATATTTTTGGTTTATCTGCAATTTTTTCTCGTCTGTCAAACACTTCAAATACTTATTTCCTTAAATGAGTCCATATATAAGTTGATTTAACTGTGAATCTGTATTGTGAGCAAAATCTAGCAAGTACCAGCATATTTGTAGCTATGTTCCTTCTTATAAGGTGCTATGATACAGGCTTATACTGGGCAACAGCTAATAGCCCTACCTAGGAAAACACCGTGTCTAAAGGCAGTGCCCATTATATCACTGGTCTATATCACATTTTTTTTGGTATTTTATATTAGCTTATATTACTATCCTTCCGTTACGTTGCTTCCGTTGCTTCTGTTTAGCTGTAGTAGCGTTCTCTAACAAACGTTACCTTTTATGTAATATATTAAGTTAGTGTTCTGTTGTCACGTTGCCTGTTCTCATATCAGTGTCCTGTTGTCACGTTGCCTGTTCTCATATCAGTGTCTTGTTGTCACGTTGCCTGTTCTCATATCAGTGTTCTGTTGTCACGTTGCCTGTTCTCATATCAATGTCCTGTTGTCCCGTTGCCTGTTCTCATATCAATGTCCTGTTGTCACGTTGCCTGTTCTTATATCAAAGAGCAGGACTGTCTAAGGAAGATCGCACCAGAATTTACTTGAGGGTTGTTCGACCCACACTCGAATATGCGTGT
>JAAUYG010050181.1_pt1 | contig 15080 bp, 7 predicted proteins | sample 7278091 | NCBI WGS metagenome assembly JAAUYG01 (sample SAMN14350201, study PRJNA611818) | marine sediment metagenome | isolation source: surface marine sediment (0.6m) | place: French Polynesia: Moorea | collected 2018-08 | reverse complement strand
TTTTGCGTATTCTTCAGGTAACAAAAGTGACAGAATCACACACAGGGAGATTCCAACGTATATCGGGGAAGACTTCGCTCGTCGTCAGGAGATGCACTTCCTGGAAACCTCCGCGAAAGAATCGGAAAACGTGGAGAAATTGTTCATGGAAATCGCGAGAGAACTCACTCAGCATGCCCGCGAAAATGACTTGAAGAGTAGTTTTTCGGGTTCGGAGGACTTTCCGGATGGCGGTAGTTCTTCCATATCCACCTACTCCTGCTGTCGCTACCAGTGAAGTAAAAGATAAGGGCGACAGCGCGTTGCATTTAAAATTACCTACTAAATATGATGCACATCAAACCAAAATGGCTGCAGCTCGGCCCTCCTGACAGATGTGAAAATGTATGGCTGTATTATTTTCCAGTCTTTCATCAGTAGGTGCTTGAAGTCCTATGTTCACGGTCACATTTTTTGCAGTGTATGCGACTTAGTTTCTAGCAAGTTGAAGTTTTATTTATTAGTAGGACAGTAGTTACATCTAGCAATGTAAAGCACTTCTGTTCATGTTTCTGAAGCTCTTATTTTTGTTTTAGGACTATTCCATTTTAAAATTGAGCTAGGGGTGGCAGAAAAATAGTTTCCTTTCCTTCCCACAAATGTATTATGTGGTAACCTGATAACGTAATGTACCCCAGAGGCACATTTCGAATTAAACGGATACCCGTTTCAGTCACCTCCATCCCGCCAGGGCCTTTCTCTTGACCAATGCATTTTGAATAGAAATCCTGTCCCCGACCCTATCTCACCCTTTAAAATGGAATAGTCCTAACCTCAATGCCTGGAGTTTTGCTGACTACAAGTGGCATCAGGGTCTGTATTTGAGTTGTACATTTTTTAGAGAAGGATATTAACATTCGTTGCATGTACATGTGTAGCTGAATCTGTATTCCAGTGATGATGTTACAGTAGAACCTGCCTTGAAAGACCACCCCATCGGCCATAAAACATGTGGTCTCTCAAGACAGGTGGTCTTTGGTGAAAGGTTCAATATAATTGAAATGTAAGAACCTTCTGCCAGGAATATCTTGGTCTTTCAAGACAGGTGATATGTCATGGCGTTTCACGGTACCGTCATTGGTCTGTCAAGGGTACATGCTCTAACAAGCACACAGAGGCTATCTGTATAGGCTATAAGCAGTGTCCCAGCACTTGGCTGATAGGGCTAAACTGCAGGGAACATTCACTTGGAAACTTGGTGTTTTTTCCCCCCTGAGGTAAACCATTTAAGGTTTTTAGAGGCACTGTATGCGTAATGAGATGAATACGGTAATACCATTTGCTGTGTATGATTGAACGCAAGGCTACATATGTTGTTCCAGATTGATATCTTTGTCGTGAATGTTGTCACATGTAAAGAGGTTGACAGTTATATACATGTACAGTACTAGGATGTGTTCCGCTTAAGCATTACATTTTACTACAGTGCAAATTGTGCAAGGTGCCAAGCTGTGTTTTACTATAATAATGACTGATTTATCAAAATAAGGTCACAACTTCAGTTTTGGCCTTTAGTTTGCATTAAAATAACCCCCCCCCCCCTAGGGTGTATATAGAACAGGTGCTATGAGCTAAATTAATATTCCTTTTACTTAGAGTGAGAAGCCTAAGATATCAATTAGCTGTGTGAGAAAATAAATCTCATGTTGAATTGTTCAAAAATGCCAGTAAACCAAAAACGTATAGACCAGCTCTGCATACAAATACTCGTATGTTTGTGTAGATGTCTGTATAAAAATATGTGCAATATGTTTTTCCTATTCATGATATTGACCTGACCTAGTCATATATTTGTGTATGTAAGACATTTTATTCAAATTGGTGTGCAGAATATTTCAGATCCTTTTATTGACTGTTTACCGTTTGTTTTATTGTGATATAATATGTATCAATTTTTTTTTTGTCATTTTTACAGATCGTTGTTTCATTCCTCGACTTTTTAATGTGCAATGATTATTTGCACTGGATTGAAACTGCTGCTGTCTGTAAACTTTCCCCTGTATATTTGGCTGGTTATCTGCCCTAGTCAAAGCTTGTTTTCAAGCAGAAAATGTTTTAAAGTCGCTCTTCATCCTTTTGAGGGTACATGTATTTTGCCATCTGTTTAGTCTTTGTCAGTTTAAGAGCCTGGATTAAACCCAAAATATAGCGGTTAATGTGATAATTCTTCCAACCTTTGTGTTGCTAACTCGTGGTGAAGAAATTGCTAACCCAAAACTGGCTAAAGGTACATGTATCTTTTGGGCGGTTCTACAATTCCTCAACCTATTCACAGGTTGGGTTTAATCTGCAAACTTTTAAGCCATTATCATGCATGTACATGTATGGTGTGATTCTATGAAGTATGGAATGTATCTTGAATTGTATAGAACTGATGCAGTAGGAAATCTAAAAGGACTTTGTTCCTGAATGTCTGCATTAGTATATACATGTACCTATGTATGTGTCTTTTAATTACAAGAAAAAGTAGCTGGCCTTGCATGCACTAAAACACAAAATTGACTGCCTGTGATTGTATGAAATCTTGCTATTTACACTTTTAATCATGTCTTCCTGATATTGGATATATCAGATGTACATTGTACGGTGACTGATCTTAAAATTAGTATGGTAACCATTCTATTTGGGGGATGGATGGGGGCTACACGTAGACACCTTTCGTTTCTAGACTTCATGATATTGCAAACGTCAAATTGCAAATGGTTTCCTCTACAACTTTTATCATTATTTCGCACTTGTACTTTTTTATGGTCTGTCACCAAAGTTGGAATACCAGCATTCAGAGGCTGGTGTAACAAAATTGATATAAAAAGGCTCTGCAGTACTGAAATTTGTATGTTCCCCAAATAATCATGTAATGCACAGGGTGTACCAATATAAAGCACTATTAAACTATTGTACAGCTGCCGGGCCAGAATTACCAACATTAATAGCTTCTTTACATATTTACTTGAAATTGAAACCTTTGGAAATTGAACCCCTTGAAAATGCATACCCGGTATATTGTTTTCTTGTGTGTTGGTGTGACGCTTGTATAGAAGACCTGTGGTTTAAGAATTCAAATCCAGAAAGGTTTCATAACAGTTTCCCTTCACTGTGATGAGCAGGGGGTGCATGTATGTTGTGCATTAGAAATACAGTGGGTCTAGGATTTCGTTCTCATTATGGTATTTATTTCGAGAATTGAGAAATGTAAAACCTGACCATACATGTATAAGGGTGTCTGCAACATTAAAACCATTATAAGATGATACTGCTTGAGTTTTGTGTCATACATACTCAGTGTTCCAAGAGTTATAGTACTGCAGGATGCAATGTCACTATATAATACTGTAATGCATATGTAATACATCAATACATTTTGTCAGGATTGACTGGAAAACGCCATATATTTGGGTAAAAAGTCAAGGGGTGCTTTCAAGCATAACGAGTGCTAGGTATTTCCTGGGGTAAATGTATATCAATATACATGTATTTACAGTCCTCAGTCTGGTAAATATTCATGGACATGGACGTTTTGGTTTTAACATATTCCCTGCTGTTCTATTGATATTTGCTTATAATCAAATGCGCATAATGATCTCTCCATATGTTGTGAAAATAAATATGAGTACGATACCAAAGTTGTTCCAGTTTGTAATATTGAACGATTTTACAGGAACGACACCTACATCTATTTATGCTTATCCTTGCACTCTGCAGATTTGATATGGTCATAAATCAAATGCATATTTGCCTTGAAAATGGACATGTTCCCATCGAATTTAAAGAGATTTTACAGGCCAAGAAAAGCATACAAATACTTTTAAACAATTTTCTAATCATGCCAAAAGCAAAACACAATCTGCATTTGGAGTTTGAACTGTTAACTATTTATATCTGGCCAAGTTTAATAATAATAAGGCCACCCTATTTGCCAAGAAATTGTGACCACATTAGGGAGGTGGCCTTTGCGGAGAGGGAGAAGTAAATGCATTCATAGCAGTAGCGACAAAAGTCTGGCCACATTAGAGAATGGCCTCTGTTGAGAGTGGCCACTAAGCAAGGGAACACTATCTCAGATTCGTAGGCTTTGCTCATGACCTGCATTGTCTCTTACAATATTCAAAGTTTACACACATCTTTCCTGCCTTCACAAGTAAAGGTGATTAAACTCAAATAGACTACCCCAATATCTCTATGATGACTACTATCTAGCCAGCCTCTACTACACAGGCCCACAGGCATCTTGTACAAGCATGCAGCATTGATTCTCTTGTGACTTTTCCAAAGAGAAAGTACTTCACACCACAAACTCGCAACATGAACATTTGGTACAAAGCCAAACGCCCCTTCGTCATCACGGGTACATGAAAGATTCACCCAAGCATGACTGGCACAAGTTTATATACACTTCACTTTCTTTCAGGCATCTTCCGAGTTTTCCTGCCAGTGAGTTTAAAATACTCCCTATTGCCCTTCTCACGTGGACAAAACTATAACCATTGCTTGCAAAGTCAAGTACATGTACATTAAAGTCTTGGATATAGGGACCGTTACTCATGTACTACCGGTACTTGGATGGGTTTTCACTCAAGCATAGCCAAAGTGAGGTTGATAAATTCATACTATTAATACATTACATGTACTAAAATTGTTACTTTTAGAGGCCACAGCCTCTTAAATTAAGACTGGCCTGACCTTCCAAAATGTTTGGAGATTCGCTCTGTTAGTAAGTTAACAAGGGACTGCTCCCTGTAACGTTACCAGAAGTCTTGGTATGTACATGTACATGTATGTTGGTTTTGGCCAAGACAGTGAAAAATATGTTTTTAGAAAGTAAAATCGGTGTATCAAAAAGTTAGATTCACAGCTCTGGTCAAACCATAAGGTCTTTGCTGCTAAAATATACCAAGGATTCCCCAGATACGGCCACCGGCATTAGTACAGCAACCATCGATATCTATTATGATGGACTACTGTATCATTACGTATTACAATAGAACCTGTCTTGAAGACCATCACTCCATCATAAGAAAAGTGATCTGTCAGGACGTACAGGTAAAATCTCTCTGGTGACAGGCTCTGTTACGGTAAAATGTAGGCCAGCATGCATTTATATGTGTGAACAGTGTGAAGATACACACATGTACTACATGAAAAAGTGACATTCTTTAAAGGCGGTAAGATATTGGTCATTGTATGGGGAATATGTGGTTTTCACGACAGATAGTCTCTTAAGTAAGGTTTCACTTTACTACTCATCATCCGTTCGAGGTTGCCATGTTAAGATCTCGGGACTGTACATGTACCACTATTCATGACTGTTGATGTTTTACAATACAAACAGGCCTCTTTAAAGGTGGCACAATGTTTAGAGGCCGAGACAGTTCATGTATTACCGGTATCATTTGTCTTACTTTACTGTAATGCCGTAAAGATGCCAGAATCGCACAATAGCAAGCCGATACATGAATTCGCAAAAGCCCTGCTGTGAAAGGCACCTGAGGTACTCCTCTAAATGCATTTCTTTAATCTCAAAACAAGGAGCCACGTAATTCAGTGTTCCTCTGTTTATGCCCACTTGGAAAACTTTTAACATCATTTTACAACAGATTTGACAACTCAACTTGCACATAGTTCATGCACACATGCAAATAAATACATGATACACATACTTCATAACCCAAATAGCACAGAAAATGTTCAAACAGTTACGAAGGTATTACCAGTACTGAATTTGAGTGCTGAGAAAAAAATTGGCAGCAATTTGTACCATGTACTTGCAGAATCTAATTTACAATGTACAGACATGTAGAAACCTGAATTGCGAAGATCATAATATCTATGCAGAGAATAAAATCTTGGTAAAGTTAGTCTTAGTCACAAAGTTTACAAATGTCTCATTGCTTTTTGTTCAATATATGTACATGAATGTACCTGGAATGTATAAATGGCGGGGTATCAACATTGCTCTTCTAGCCCCAGAGGGCCATTCTTTTTTTAATTACCAATAAATTTGCTGCTTGGTAAAGATTCATATAAACTTTAATCAATAACACTGGGAGTATATTACACCGGCAAGCAGAGCTCAAAGGTTGGACTAATACATCACTGGTTGCTTAAATACCGTGAAAGTTCCATTTGAAGCCACACTTCTAATTGAAGCCGCAGCAGGCCTAGAAAGTCATATGCCAGTCTAGTGGAATGTGTAGGTATTCAATATACTACAAAGTATCTAATTGAATCTGCACACCCTGTTTCAAAAGGTTGATTGCTGCATGAGTTAATTGACAGTATGCAAGATATTGAAGAAGACCTAATATATCTCCAAACATATATCGGTGCCCTAGGAATATTTCACAGCTCCTGCACTGTGAATGATTTACAGTTTAGCACTTTGTTCCAGCAACATAAAATGTCAGCAAAACATTTATTATTAGCAGGGCATCAGTATCTTCACCAGGGAACATCACATTTGTATAAAACATTCAATTAATGTTTTACCTAAAATGATAAGATGGTAACTTGTACTGCACGTTATTCGAGAGGTCGATGTGTGGGCCTAAAAATCTTAATACTGCCCTAGCATGCTAGTCCACACAGGGATTTCTGGATAATTTTCAGAAATATTGAAAAATACATTCTAATACCCATGGCTTCTAGTGGAACTTTTACGATGTACATTGTACCGGTATGTTGCTTACATACCAGTTTAATCCAATTCTGCACACAACTCCCATATCCAATCCATGTAATGCGGTTGTAATATACATACATGTACTGAATGTGATGAACATACCCCAATATTTTCATCCCACAAATTCTCTGGAATGTATTCGGACAATTAACTTCTAACAGACACGTACCAAAGTTAGTTATAAAACTAGCCCATTACATTGGTTAATGCAGTCGACTGCATGTACGTACTGGTAGCTTCTGCTGGGTAAATCTCATCACAAACATGTTACATAATTCTCAGTCTATGGAAAAAAATTCCGACCTTTGTTTTCCATTGTTAGGGATCCACATGGGTCCAAATAATTTACGCTATGTCACAAGTCACTTTTTGATTTTTCCCCATGTCGCCATGTCACTTTTTATAAGACCTTGACATCACTTTCTACAGTTTTTATAAACGCCCACGTCAGACTTCTACAACTTTTAAAGTGGCCATGTCACACTTCGTTTTTTACCCATGTAGAGCCCCACTGTTTATCAACCTAATATTCCAACTGTTAGGTTTTGGCTTTCTATAGAATACTGACAAAGATTTATCAGTTTTATAACCATGGTACACTACGTAGTATTTGTATACCATACATATTACATACATCATGTACATGTATATATAATTACATGTACTTGCCTTGGAATATTAAGCAAAGCTTTTTAACAACAAGGACAGGCAGATAAGCATAAAATGTAACAATTGTATACCTACATTTGTAATATCTTTATAAACCTTCAAATATAAGATTTATCCAGTTTCAGGAAATATGCAACAGTTTAGCCTTTGTGTGGCAAAAAATTTGCATCTTTACAATAGCTGCTTAGTTATGCTGATTATATAACACACATGTATGTTCTGCAAATTTCAAGGTAAATACAGGTCTTCCCAAAATACATCTAACATAAAATACATTTTATGTATTTTCAAAATAGCATATAGCTACATTCCGCACATGAAATATTGGCTATAAACATGATAAAGTTTTTCATGATGATTTGGGTTACAGCAGTTTTAAACATTCCTTTAATGTTCAATGCAAAAAGGGTTATCATAATTTAGAGCAAACAGGCCAATAAAAAAGCTCTGTGATATTTGAACACAGACTAAAATTACATACATTTTGGAATGGGGTGCGGGGTAGTAAAACCCCAAATCTGGGAGCCAGGGTCAACATATACTGCATGTACCGTACTGTTAAATTAATTACTATACAATAAACAGAGTTATTGTATTATAGGCCTAACTATACAGACTGCAAGAGAAGCCCATCCAATTTGTGTTGACAGAAATACTACAATGCCGATATGAGGTATAACTTTGCTGGAGCAACTGCGTCACCACCACTGGTATATTTGTTCACAAGGACTAGGTTTTATCATCAGAAGTACAAGAACTCTTACAGTGGTCCCTGCATTTTAAGATGACCCATTCAGCCAGAAAAATGTGGTGTTAAATTGGGGATGGTCTTAAAATGGGAGGATATTTGTAATGAAAATATGAGTGGTGCCACAAGCAGGCAGTCTTAACATGTTAAAATACAGGGAAGCTTAAAATGTAAATCACAGGGACCACTGTACGCTCTCTCTCCATCTCTCCCTCACCATGTCTCTCTTTCTCTATTTCAGACTCCCTCTTGCTCTCACCCTCTTCTATTACCCTCCTCTCTCTCTCTCTCTCTCTCTCTCTCTCTCTCTCTGACTCTCTCTCTCAAACTTTCAATCTCTCATGTTCCCTTGTTTACCAATAAAGTTTTTTGCCACTCAACATTGTTCATACATAAAAATTACAGATCACGCCACTGTTTGTAAAGGTGTCGATATCATGAGTACGTAATGTACAATTTTGTATGCACAAAGTGATTGAAGTGGAAAAAGAATTGTCAGCCAATCAAAGTGTAACTACATTGTATATAACTACAGGAAGTGCAAAATCAAAATAACTGAACACACTTTGTGAACAGATATTACAGTAGTTAAAGTGACAGAAAACACTTATATAAACTATTGTACGATAACACATTTAGAATCAAGTGGTGATATTATAAGAAATGTTATTTTTTATCAATGACAATAATAGGTGAAATAATAAGAAAAAGTATGATGACCATCGGATCAATATACTCTATTATCAAAAAGACCTAAAATATAATCGAATGAAATTTCCTGTACCTGTTAAAGAAAAGAACCCAAACTGACATCAGTTTTTATATTAAGCTAATCAAATTAAATCAATAGTCCAATTCATTACAGGGAAATTTTCATCTCATAATTAATGTACTGGCAATCAAGAAACAGTTTTCCTATGCATGGGTTGTATTCAATACAAAAATACAACAAGGTATTGCATGCACATACTTATATCTAACCACCCTGCTGTAAGCTTGACAATGGGGTATGTCCCCCCCACCCACCCCCAATCAATTAATTCTTCAAACTGGTTCTCATGAAAGTTAACAATGGCTGCACACCTTTCCAGATACTTTACAATATATGTACCAGTACACTGGAATTAGATGCAGGTTCAGAGATTTCCAGTTTTACACATAAGTTTAGATATAATTAATCATAATGCTCCCTACTGTCACAAAACACCATTTCATGCATTTAGATTTTGTCCATGCGTGATGTCTGCATTTCCAATTGTTACCAATCCATTTCATGCGTTTAATCAAAACATACATACCAGTAATGTAAGTCAGTGTAAGTATATTATAAACAGTCAACTTTGAACATTTTGAAGCAGGCTTTGTTATAGATTAGGCATGAACTACGCAACTCAACTGCACTTGGATTTATATGTAATTGGTATCTGGTATAAAATAATAGAATAGATCATAATATATTTCATGCATATATGTATCTTAAGGCTAGTTGCTCGGTTAAGTAAATATCTTTTGCACTGTCTCTACAGTTGCATCCATCTCTGCAGTTCTCGAAAATACTTAAGTCTATATTTTGACTTAAGACAGATTCTTAGCCAATCACATTGCAGTCAAACCTGCTCTAAAGACCACCTGCTTATAAAAACTACATTTCTCAGGTCCTCAGGTGTATACTTTCCATTTTATTGAACCTGTATATACAGACCACCTGTGTATATTAAAGGACCACGTTTCATTGATCCATAGCATGGTCTTTCCATACAAGTTTCACTGTACAGTAGAACCTGTCTTGAAAGACCACCCCATTTGCCACAAAAATGTGGTCTTTCAAGACCGGTGGTCTCTGGTGACAGGATTGGTTATATTAAAATGTAGGTCCTTCTACCGAAAATGCATGGTCTGTCAAGACAGGTGGTCTCTCATGGCAGTGGTCCCTCAAGACAGGTTTCACTGTACTCAGATTGTTGATTTAAATCAAAACTTAAGACTTAAGGACTTTCGTGAACCCAGCCCAGGTACCGCACGTAATAAATCCATTTCTAAAACTTGTGGCATATCTTACATGAAATATGAATCAGCACATACTGGACCGTGGACATGTATCATACTACATGGACTGCCTATACCCAATCATACAAAGGATACAGCAAAATTACTTTTTCCCCCCATCTACAGAATCATGAGAATGTAACAATACACGTACAAGAAAAGATACATGTAGATGTATCTGCAAAGTGAAAAAGGGTCTTATTTAAGAGAACATGAAGCTGGTATGTATCAGGTTATAGATATAATATACATGTACATGTTTTACAACATGCCTCGACTTCTTTCCATCATAAGGTTCCAGCACAACAGCTATAGCCATACTAGGATATATCCCCTTCACACAAACCAAGGCGAACCACCCACTAAATCTATTTCACAAGGGCAAATCTTTTCCAAGGTAATGTAGCTAATGCCAGGGCTCCCTAAAACGAAACAAAAGCCATGCCATCATTAATCATTCACAATTCCATGTCTTCACTGTATATATACTTTTACAGTCAAATTCTCTCGATCCCTCCCGCTCAAAACTGCACCATATATTCTCAACAAGAACATTTGCCCTTTTGAGAGTCTTCTGCTTCGTTAGGTGCTTGCGGTCGCGCTACATTGATTACTCTATGAGGACTTGCACTGGCGTATGAATACGCTGATCCCGGAGGCATCATTGGCTTTGAATTTTTCAGTTTGTGTGCTAACGTCATAAAGATCGCCTCCACGTGATCCGTCTCTCCATCATCCTTGGCCGAGGTTTCAAACAGCGGCATGCAGTGTGAGTCGGCGAACTTCTGCGCCATATTGGTGTTGACTGCTATCTTGTCCTTCACATCACATTTATTACCGACTAAAATACGAGGCACATCGTGGGTCAGGTTATGCCGGTCGCACTCCTCGACCCAGTGAGGAAGATTCTCGAAGGAGGAGACCTTGGTTACATCGTAAACGAAGACCACCGCGTGAACATTGCGATAGTAGTGTTGCACCATGCTTTTTCGGAATCGCTCCTGCCCAGCAGTGTCCCACAGCTGAAGCTGAATGCACAAGAAATTGATTCAATAAAAACTCATTTTAACCAAATCACATAGCACGGCAGGAACTAACAGAAACTAATATTGGTGTTACCAAGGAGAAAATGTGTTGCTGTACTACACTGAAGCTTCCAATCTGGCCTGAAAAAGATTAACTAGGCAACACCCACCCACTTACCAGTATACTCAGTGATATTATACATGTAAATTATATAAAACGTTAAAATCGATGTGTGTTGACCTTAAATTATTACATGCATTACTAATTATAATACATTACTAATTATTCTACTATCAATAAAGATGTACACAATACAATACAATGGGATTTTCTATACTCATCATGCTCATATGAATTGTATTACAGTGATTTTGTGGTCATCATGACTAGTTAATCTAACAGCAGATCAATGACCTCATTGACCTGCATGGAAAATACCCAAATACTAAATTATTACAATTATTACCTTCACTTGCTCTCCTTCAACTAAAATGCTCTTCTCTCTGAAGTCAACTCCTATTGTAGCTTCTGTCTTCTCTGGAAACTTTCCACCACAGAATCTAAACGTAAGGCATGTTTTACCAACATTTGAGTCCCCTATGACAATTATCTTGTATATTCTTTTTTGCACATGCTTTTCCACCGTTGCTCCTGTGCCTGTTGTTCCCCCAGTAGCTCCGGCCTCTGGCATGGTTTCCTGGGTCGCTGATGCTTGAGCCATCTTCAAATTCTGTGTATACCGGTACTCCAATCGGCAACGGATGTATTTTTCAATGTCTCAAAGCCTTCTCACATTCTGCCTTCTTGATCCACATCAATCGAACCCTCTGGTGATATGGTACGTATGTAATGTCTGAAACAGACAAATGTGTGTCAGTTAAATGTTAATCTGTGAACTTAAGGGTTTGAAAAACACTGATTGGAAAACCTGTTTGATGGGTCAACACTGCATGCTACACTCGGTGGCTACAGCGGTTGCTGTGATGTTGTCTCTCAATGCTACACTTGGTGGCTACAGCGGTTGCTGTGATGTCTTTCAATGCTACACTCGGTGGCTACAGCGGTTGCTGTGATGTTCTCTCAATGCTACACTCAGTGGCTACAGCATTTGCAATACAGTAGAACCTGTCTTGAAAGACCACCCCATTGGCCATAAAATTAGTCTCTCAAGACAGGTGGTCTTTGGTGACAGGTTCCATTACACTGAAATGTGGGACCTTCTACCAGGAATATGTGGTCCTTCAAGACAGGTGGTCTCTCACAGCAGTGGTCTCTCAAGACAGGTTTCACTGTAACATTGTTCTCTTAACTCTTCACTCTGTGATTACAGCATTTGCTGTAACGATGTTGTTTCTCAATTCTACACTCAGTGACTACGATGCTTGCTGTAACATTATCCACTATACATGCTATAAGGCCAATCGTACTGGTGGTCACATATATATTGATCTGGTTTTATAATATATTTTATAATATAACCAAAGTCATGTTCAGCGCCTTAGAGCATTTTTGTTAAATGGATTTAGTGCTCTATAAATGTTGTATAATAAATAATAATAATAATAATAATAATAATAATAATAATAATAATAATAATAATAATAATAATAATAATAATAATAATAAATAATATCATACAACTTATATACCTAACTACAGGTGTTTGGGGGGAGGGGGATTGGACAAATCTGGTGAGGATTTAGACACTGCAAATTCAGGTTTGTCTACCACCCCCCCACCCCCCCCACCCCCCCCACACACACACATTAATGTGCATGGCCACACACATGGGTCTATAACCTCATAACTTGACTGGTGACTGGTGAATACTGGATAATTAAGGGTAGTTCACAGCTATGACTGCTTCAAATATCATCGCTTTGACTGCTTCAAACATGGGTGTTACAAGCGTTTTCTAATTTGCTTAAGCTTTAATCACTGCTAATTTTCGATTTTTATAATTAAGCTGATTAAGCCATGCCTTCAAAACGGTTGCCAGTCGTTTCATCACACAGTCGTTGTATCACATTCTGCAGTCATTTCACCACAGTCAGTTCATCACATCCGAGTTAACAACACTGCACGTGACGAACTAACCTACTCAAATGAATGTTGGGTATCCAGCACTTAGTGTTATTATACACCACAGTCAGGGGCTAATCATCAAAGCAATTGCAGATGTTGTCTGCGTGTTTGAAAAGCTGAACAGTTATTGTCTGCTTTGTTAATTTGCTATACCCTTCATAAGTTATAACCTTAATCATGGCAAAGAAATAAACTGGCTCCATATGTGAGGGCTTCAGCTAGAGAGTTTAATTTCATAAACCCGGCCCATATACATGATATACCACAATGAAGGTTGACCCAGTAGTAATTAATAGGAGAATGATTTGAAATAAACATGTTTGACTCATTTCTCACCAGGCCCACCACAACCTAGACCATGTCACAAGTCTCTGCCTGGCCTGTCAAATGTCATTGGCCGTTGTGACAGCACTGCGCCGGCTGACAACTGGCATGCCATATGAGGCTATACAGGCAGAGACTGCAGTGATACAGCCCCCCTCAGCCACCGGTCAATTCATCACACAAAAATAGAGGTGACGAAACAACCATGACTGGATAGGATACCGAGCCTCCAGAGCATTATCCAATTACTCGGGGTCAGATTATCATGCAGTAGCCCAATAGAACTCTCTATACTACATGATATATATCACGTACATACTACAGCGTCTTATAACCCATTCCACGTATCTTGAAAACACTCTCGCGAGACAGCAGTGCATGTTGCATTATATGACATTAATGTTAGGTTGCAAGATGCTTTCACACTTCCAGGTTAACCATAGCAAGATGGCTGCAATGCCTTAATTCTGTATAACTTTGAATCATGGACAGTCAAAGAATTACCATCTTTCTTAGTGGCTCAGCAGTTAAGCGCCAGTTGGAGATCAACCCAAGGCAGTATTAGTATCCAATTGTTATGCTGCACAGCAGCTGAGATTGCAACCCACAACCACCCTAATAAAACAGAGCAGTGCTTATAGCTGCTGCCGAGGTAGACATTGTATCCATCTCTATAGAATATCGGTGGCCAGGACTTACTACGTATAGGCTACTGATGTGGCATATCTCATGTCATTGTGTTGCAATTATAAACCGCATATATCTTTCGCCGCCACCCATATTCCCGTAGAACAGATTCGCGTGTGCAACAATTAAGCTACATTAATCAGTTGTTAATATAAGCTGCAGGTACTGGGTACACCCCGGGGCGTTTGTTTGCCCCTAGCCGGAATACCTGGCTCGCCTGCAGCTTTTTACCATTTTCTGATGGACGCGGCAGGCTGCAAGCCGTGTGTGACCATCAAAAGTGTCAAATAACTTGGCTTGCAGGAAACAGGTCTTCCGGCTAGTTTGCCCCCTAACAATCCCACACTGTGCACAACGCGCAAGATCGTTTTCCGATCCGTGATACTGGACTAGTGCACTGTATAGCCCAGGGCGACCTGGCAATACAAAAACAAACAAACATGAACCTGGTTACACTCATCGACTTGGCACTGGTGCTCAGTGAGCACTGCTGTGAGCACTGGTGAGCTGGTGAGTCAGCACCACAGTATCCAGTCATTTCGTCACATGGTCGTTTCGTCACGACTATTTTTGTGTGACGAACTGACCGGCGGCTGATGGGAGAGAGGGCTTGTGATCGACCTAGGGATAAATGACTGACCTCCCCAAACTTGATAAATTCGCACAAATTTATATATTCTCACCATGAGGTGTCAAACCATAACTCTCTGCCGTGGCTCCCGGCCACGGATTCCTAGCCGTCTGAAAAACGAAATGACCCGGCCAACCACCGGTCAT
>JAAUYG010095971.1_pt1 | contig 15084 bp, 9 predicted proteins | sample 7278091 | NCBI WGS metagenome assembly JAAUYG01 (sample SAMN14350201, study PRJNA611818) | marine sediment metagenome | isolation source: surface marine sediment (0.6m) | place: French Polynesia: Moorea | collected 2018-08 | reverse complement strand
GTAAGGAATATGTGTTATCTAAAGACACGTGATCTTCCATGACAGTGATCTCCCAACATGTAACAGTAGAAGAGAAATTTAAGCCATGTGTGCACCTACGTCTCCTGTTGTTTGGGTTTTTTTTTTCTAAAGCACCTACTTAGGTCGAAATAAAAATTTGCAAAAACTTAATATGTTATTTCTTTTCTTATTTGTCAAAAAGATATACCATGTCACCCGGCATGTCACGCATTGTGTTTCAGATAAAATCAGAAACGCTGGAAGGGCTCAACCAAGTTGAGCTGATGCAGGAGGCCGAGCTGAGCCCATATGACGGAAGTGGAAGAGCTCTGTGTAAATTTGATGGAATCTGGTGTCGGTAAGAATTTCTGACGGATGTATACAGTTGTCCCTCTAGTTTACAAAGCTTCACTTTAAGACTACCTGAAATATAAGGCCTATTAATTTGGTCCCCAATGCAGATTTTGTGTACTACTGAACCTTTAAGTCTACCTGCCAAAAGAACACCACATTTTCAAAGTTCCCATGGGTGGCCTTAAAATGCAGGCGTGACCACGGTACCCGGTATATAGATGACCTGCCTTACACTGGGCCTACCTACATCTGCATGCAGCTAAAGCTCCAACACCTCCATTTTGCAGGATTCAAGATAGTTCATTTTCTTGTGAAGGTTATGTTTAATTCGTTGTGAAATTGAATTTTAATCATTATCAATATATGTCTGATTGAACAATGGCACGATCATAACTATTGGAGAAACACAAAAAATCAATTTTGGGCGTTGCTTCAAACACAAGCATTGATCACCTAATTTAGAATTTCAACCATTATATTTGCCTTGTTGCCAACCACGACACATAACTGTCTCTCCAAGGTACTGATCACTCCCAAATTTGGCTATTCTAATCATGTTTATCCTTTTGTTCCAGAGCATTTGTACGCAGCATGCAGAAATCCAATGCCACGCTGTTCTACATAGACTATGGCAATGTGGAGACAGTGGAGGCTGCATCACTCCGGGCCATCCCCAAGAATGCGCTTCGTGTAAAACCTCTTGCTGTGCCATTTAAAACATCAGGTAAGCAGCTGGCCTGTGCTTCATAAAACTTCAAAGACGTCTTTACATAGGCTAGCAGGCCTATGTAAAGACGTCTTTATGTTTCATGAAACAGAGCCCTGTTCAAGACAAATTTTGGTCAATAACATGAATAATGTGCAGCATATATTTTTGGTCAATAACATGAATAATGTGCAGCATATATTCTTTGCAAGGTTATGTTTAGGGTTGCAAATCTTCAGAATCATTTTGTACCATATGTAGATTGAAGGTTTATTCTTGGGTGGATGAATTAATCCAAAAAGAATATTGAACGAATAATATATACTGGTAGTTCTATTTGAAAAACATCAGCTCTCAGATCATACAGGTGGAGTGATTGGTATTCACACATTTTCCTTCTGTTGGTGTGGATTTTTCTCAGCACAATTTCAGGGTCCGGATAACCGCTGTGGCATCAGAATGCAGAGGTTCTGGCAGGTTAAGTTCTGTAAAATGTAATTTCATGGTTGATTCAAATCTGTTATGTTTTTCCTTGTGTATACATCACAGAAAGTTCCTGTTGAGTTTGTTTTTCTCTTTTGCGTGTTTTTTCAGATACAAGTTCTTTTACCGCTCTGCAGGGAATTCAGGTTCGAAGGATTGCATCTGGAATGAACTTGGTAAGCTGTCTTTTGTAGATACGGTTGTGGCGGAATGACAGGAAGATGGACGGTATCTAAATAGGTGCAGTGATCAATAAGCAAATAGAACACCAACGACTCACAAACTTCAACACCATTCAAGTTAAATCTGTTATGTAATCGTAGCCTTAAAATATTTTTTTGCCTTTAACAGGGGGAGTACATATCCCCAACAGTGCCACATCACCAGATTTCTCTGACCCAAATCACCAGTCACCAAAAAAAGGAATAGTCCTATCACCAAAATATTAATGTATTACGAGAAAGTGGACAGCCGTTTTCACGCTGCACTCCGGTCATGTAGAGAACGTTTCACGTGCTAGATATATAGTCAATCACCAACCATACAATTTCTATAGGGCCCCATAATGATGCACTGAAAATGTATGTACTCCCCTTTTAACCAGCTTATTTAGGCAATATTTTAATGAAAGCACAGAATGTTTTGTGGGTGAAATATTTTGACTTTTTAGAAATAATATATATATTATTATATAACTTAAACCTGCACATTATACAAAGTCTTGTTGTATTCCACATCACATGCTTTCTAGTTAATGGTATCGGGGACTACAATGACTTTGTTTCCTTTGGTGTTTCGACTGTTTCAGGGTTTTGTGGTATCCATAGAGCCGATTCATGACCAACTCTGCCAGTAATCAACTGGTGCATGGATCTAGACTCGTGACTTTCTGCAACACTTTCTGCTGCTAGTCTTCGCCGAAAGAGTGACTGAGTTCTGTTCTGTGTTACATAGTATAGTAGAACCTGACTTGAAAGACTGATGACCCCATTAGCCTCACAGCAGTAGCCTCTAAAGACAAGTTTCACTGTACATAAAATTCCCAAATGTTTGTGTTGTCTTTGAGGAAATTATTTTATTTTTGAGAAACTGATCCAGTAGGCCCTCTGTAATAAGACTACCCTATTTTCCAAGAAATTGTGGTCACATTTGGGAGGTGGCCTTTGATGAGAGGGAGAAGTATTTGCATTGACAGTAGTAGCAGCAAGATTTATGGCCTTATTAGAGAGGAATTATGGCCTTATTAGGGAGGATGGCCTCTGTTGGGAGTGGCAACTAACAGAGGAACCAATGATGGTAACCATGGTAACTGTTGTTGTATTAAATATTGTGTGTCAGGACAGGGATATGTTAATATGTAGTGACATATTTTGTTTCCTTCATGACAGTTTATTTTATGTCTCTCTGTAGTATCTGGTCGCAGTTGGAGTTGTGAAAAAGCGGGAAGGAAGAGGAGTTGTACCATTAATTGCAAGGTCATAGATAACGTAGTTGTTAGACCTTGCTGGAAATTGTTTGCCCTTGTAAAGCATACATGTGTTATATTCCAATTTCTGGTTAAAGTAACGTTGTACTGCATGGCATAGATTAGAAAATAGACTGAATCATGTAGTTTGCCAGTGGGGTACATAGTCTAGAGAGTTGCCTAGTTTAAGCCTTTCTATCGTGTGCAATAACTATTCAATATTTTTTGTGGATTTCCCAACATGGCTTTTGTGGATTACACATGTTTAATAGTGAAATCCGACAGACCAGTTCTTTGAAATAAGAAATGGACGCCACTGTTGTTCATGCAGTAGTCACTCTGCATGCGGATGTACAACCTTATGAATAACGTTGCAGAGGTACCTTTTGGTGAGAGAAAGCCCCAAATGCTATGATCAGTGATGACGTGGATTTGTACAAAGGAGGATTGTCAGGTGTTTTAGTGTGGTGGTTATAAAGTCGATAAGGACATATTAAATAACTTTCAGTTATTGTGATAGTCTGGAAACATTTCTGGTATGCCTGTCTTGAAATTCTCTGAAGTTACTTATTAAGTATTACCGGGCATGTAAATTACATGTATGGATAAGTTCATTTATATCCCTCTTCCAGAGTCTCATGCAGACTAGGCAATGTTTACTCCCAAAATATTTGTACTTCTATTGTTACAATGTAATGTGTAAAGTGAAGCGATTTATTGCTCTAAATCTTGAACCATTTCCCAGATTTTAATTTTAATAGCCAGTTTTGGCTATTGTCGCGAGTTACTTGAAAATACTTAAGCTTTGGCTTAAGTTTGACTTAGCCATGGTTGCAGTTACTAGAAAATACTGAAGTTCCGACTTAAGTTAGATCTTTAGGTAATTACATTGTTTAGGTTGAGGACTTTAAATCAAAAGCATCTAGACTTTAAGTGGCTTGACTGAAGTGGCTTTGAGAATTCCAATCCGTGCTCTATATGTGCGACATGAAGTTTTAGAATTTTAAGTGGTATGTGTAGTCATGTACTTAAGTATTTGTAAAGTATGCTTTGGAAATGCATGCATATTTGCATGATCGTTGTTAAGAATCAGTGTATCTGTTGTCTCATTGTGAAATGCACGTGAAAGAAATCTCTTTATCACGAGTGTGCTAGGCTTGTGCCCTAGGAGAAGACAGAATGCCTGTGAGCTTTGTTGCTATATAGCAGATTTCGTACATTAACCATGTAGTATTTTATAGTTAATAAGCTTGGCTAAAGATTTTAATGTTGAAGATGTATGAGACCAGGGCTGAGCAATTGATTAGCCAGGAATTTGACGTAAGTCAAAATTTGGACTACAGTATTATCTAGACCTCCGGTCCGGATTCTGAAGCCAGTGAAAGCATAATGGTAGATAGCTTTAGTTTCTTTTTTTGTTAAATGCAATGATTGTAGTAAAAAAATATGACTATTACATTACATGTATGTTTGTTTAATTAGATACAAATTATTCTGGATAAGTGTGGTGCTACTTGTAGATAATGTACTGTTCAAATATACTCCAGCAAAAAAGTTCTGCAACAAATAGAAATGTTTACGAGATGAAGCAATTGAAATATTGGTAACAGTATGTACTCTACATAATTATCAATTAATTAACAATTAATGATTACCAACAAGCAGTTAATAGTTATTGGAATACATAACAAAGAGATGGGCATTGCAGAGCTTTTTTTGTAAAAACAACTATATAAAGGGCAGTTTTTATTACCGGTATGAGATGTGTCACATTCAATGCAGGTCGTATTCAATGAAGATTTTTGTTGGTTTGTTGGTATCATCTTGGCTTACACACCCTGCATGTGTATTCAAAACCACAGACCTCCATGTTGCTGTTCCATACACCAAGAAAAGCAAACAAAGATATTGTAAGGCTATTAAACATTGCTAAAGTACCTTGGCAATGGCCATGATGATTAAATCCAGTTTATATCGAATGTTCTTTTCAAATTATCTAAAAGAAATTATGGCAATGATAAAACATCTGTTGATATAAATATGACCCAATTGACCAAAGCTGGATGTTATATTCCCTTCAAATGGCCCACGGGGCAAATTTGGGGTATATATGATTTCCATCCGTCAAATCTCACCGCTTTTCCTATAAAAATATTCTGGATGCTGCGTTCAGAGTTTATCATGTTATGGATGCAACAATGAATTGTGATTTATGAACATAATTCCGATGATATTGGTACATAGATTGAACATTTAGTAATTTGACAAAATTTATCTGTTGTTAGATTTTGTCATTAGATATATGGTATACCTTGCTGTCGCTGGTAATTCATTGGTATGTCACCAAAATTTTGTGTTTGGTCAAGACCACATCTCAATTTGGCATTCTTATGAAAAACTTGTATATTAGTACAAGAAAACTCCTGTTGGATGCTAGTGATCTTAAAATGGAGAGATAGATATTGAAAATATGAGTTGTATTCCTGATGGCTGGTTCGGAAGTGGTGATTCATGTACATGTAGTTGTTAAATGGAGGGGTCTTAAATTGTAGGTACCACAGTATTCTTTTGAGACCAATGGGATGTCACTTTAAAATTGCTTTGCAGCAATCACTCAAAATATTGCTTATTTATGAAGGAGCCAGACCGTTCCATAGTGTCTTTGGGAAACCACTTCACAATATGGTCTAAATGAGCAGACTGCCCCCTGCTTATATATTAGTGTAACAGTTCTATAACAAACTGCCACTTGGCAATGTGCTAAGCATCCAGCTATGTACAGCTTTATTACATATAGGAGGTAGTTTTTGTCCAGTTTGAAGCCCTCATGGAAAGCCATAAGTACTTGCTTTGGAAATAGCTGTGCTTGCATAGTTTTCAAAAACTTATCTCGCCCAATCAGAAGCAGTTCTGCCAAGCTGAGTGGAGCCAATCATACCATTGTTTAGCACTGTGGTCGGTGTAGCAAAGTGGTTATATAATTATTCAAGCAGTGACCCTAGTCTTTGTTACTCGGCTCATTTCAGCGAGTAAAATTTAGAGCGTTTTACAGTGTGTTACAGACTATGCTACAGGGTGGTTATAAGCCTATTACAGAGCTTGACAAATACCCGGTTGCCTTGCACTATAAGCAAGGTGCTCCAGCGCTAGACGCATCTACCGTAGCGGAAAAAGAAACCAGTCTTTGTGTGCATGATAATGGTTGTGGTATTGTCAGAATATGGAAAGGGGCTCTGCAGAGATTGTGAGCTTGCTGGGGTAGGGGTGGAGCCATGAAAATGATACGGTATGTACTGATGATTAAATATATATTGACCAACCCATCATACAGACCATAAACACAGTCATGCATCCTGGAAGTAGTATTTTATTTATTTTCATTAGAAATCCGTCCACCTTGGACGTTCACCAACTAGTACTTGGATATTCAAATTACATCGGATTTTATCTTTCAATGCAGTATTCTATAATTCTGTTCTAGTTGGCGCTACATTGATACTACAGTGTTCCAGCTAAGCCTACAGTGTTACATAGTAGTAAGTTGAACATGACTTTGTACAAAGATCTACAAGCTATCGACAGATATAGCGTTTGACTTCTGCTCCCTTGCGCAGGTAACAATATAGATCACTGAAACTATTTGTACAAAGACATTTCACATTCTTTAACAGTATTAATACAAACTTACAAAAACATGAAACACTAATAATCACTTTCTTGATGCATCTTATATACACACCTGGCGGTCTTTTATGTACAACACCTGTGCCCTGTGGCTCGACTAGTTTCTGCGAACTTATACTGGCGATGGACTTTGTCAATGCATGAAATTATGGGTACTTTCAAACAAATAAGTCACACTTGTTGACTGCCCCCGAAATCTTGCCCAAGGCCAAAGATGAAGTTGGGGGCAAGCTGTAACACCATATCAAAAAATTATCACCGGCTGAGACCCCAAAATATAAAATGAACAAAAAATTTCAATATAGCAAATAAAATTTTAATGTACTGGAAACAAATGAAGTCAATTTTGGTTGCCAACTCCTAGGTTCAGCATGACAACTATAATGCCCCAAACTTATTGTCAAATATCTTCACCAAATGATTCTGTTTTACAGTCTAGATATCCTAAATGTCTGTACACACTGTCCATTGTGGCTACTTCTAATAGCTAGAGCTACTGGTCCCACTTGTGAACATTATAAATGCCAGCACAAAGAAGAGCACACAAAACTAAGGCTCTAAGGCAAGTGACTGGGCTACTTAGAACAGAAACTCTGTGTAAGTTGAGTGGTCAGTGAATTTTGACATTGCCTCAGTTCAACAAAATCTAACACATCGCACTGCATTAAGTATTAACTGATGCACCGTATATTACCTGCCAAATATGTAATAAAAAATTTATGAAAAACTTTCTTGTTCTTTTACATTTTCCCCAAATGTACTGTTAGAATATTACTGACCGTTGCAAACAGCAAAGTAGACAACTGCCAAAGACCAAAGTGAAAGTCGACTCTCTTGGGTGAACAATTAAGATATGACAACAAATACAATATGCAAGTGGTCTTAAAACAAACAACCAATGCAACTCTTTAACACAAAACTATCTGGAAAGTAACAAACAGAATTGAACTACACAGCATGTACTGGCACTACATGTATTTATGAGTGCCCATTCACAAACTCAACCACCCTCACCTAGTATAGAAGTTTACGATCTCATAAAATACTGGAATCAAAACTTAATTCCCGCACAAAACATTCTCATAAATTTTCTCAAGTCTGATTAGGTCCGACTTAAAAAATTGTGTCATGATTTTTATCAAGGACCTTCAATACGAGTTCCCTTCAAACTTCCGCATTCACTATCACAGCAAACGGCAGTTGGAAAGCAAAAATTGAATTTCCATCCATTTTCATGGAGGAATTTTACAAGAGCATGTATTACATAGGTATATACACGAATACAATACTCTACGTTGTATGCAATTCTTTGTCAGTTGCGGTTACCGCATCTCTCGGGCAACGCATTTATTAGAATACAACGAAACTGAACACATTTGGGTGATTTCATTTAGCATTTGGTAAACTAAACACTACCTCAAAATAATATGTAGATTATGTAGATACAATGATTCCAAAGGTCCCCTATATGAAGCCATCTGATAATGCCATTCTAGCAAATCCTCAGATCTAGTAAGTTCCTACTTTCTAACCTAATTACACCAATCCCTACCGTATGATTGAGGAAACCGTCACATTCATCATGGCTGGGGCACCACCTGAGCATTTGCTCTACCTTAATGTCTCACTACGATTACAAAACTAAACAGCATTCGCACGCAAGGTGTGGCCACGCTCACAGCATTCTCGCGGATATGCTGCATAATACTGGTGTCTGTCGAGAGTTACTCCGTCTCAGTCTGTGCTTCCGATAACACAGTCTCCGTGTCAGGCTGATCCGTCATGTCAGGATCAACAGAGCTGCAAGACTCGACCTCCGGTGGCTGGCTCTGTTCCTCTGAACCCGACTGAAGCACTGCAGTTTCACCGTCCCCGTTTTCTTGTTTTTCAGATTCGGTCTCCAACCCCCCATCATTGGTCTGTAGGAGTTGACCTTCTGCTCCTTCCTCCTCACACTCGGGTTGTGTGTGATTTTCCGACGGTAACTCCATGGAGATCCGAGACTCTGCCTCTGGCCCCTGCTGTTCTGGATCACTCATGTCTTGAACTTGATCTGGAGCGCTGTCTGCATCCTTGACGCCCTCGTTCTCCTCTTCGTCAACATTGGTGACATTCTCGTCTTGCTCGATGGGTGGGGCTTCCTCAGCATCAGCGTCACTGAGTTCATCTGGAACACGAGGTTCCTCCGGGACACCATTCTGGATCCCCATGGTGACATCGGGTTGGGGGCCAGAGATCTCAACTACAGGCGGCAGACTGGAGGACGGGCTGTTCTTCAGGATCCCGGTTTTCTCAGGCCCCGTTGGGGAGGTGGACTTGGGGCTGAAATTTCAAACCACAAAATGCTAGATCTCTGTGTCATGCCATAGTTAATATCCTTATCATCTTGCATGTGTTACCGCTAACAGTCTCTACTCTCACTTCTCAGCCACCAGTAATTAATTAAACATAGTCCAGCTGTGGTAGGTTAGAACTAAGACCAATCAAATTGTTGCATCAGATAGATGGCACTGTGAAACAAATGAGGTACTGCCAGCTTGCCTATGATGTACAATTGTACCTGCACACTGAAACTATGGGCTAATGTGGAGAGAAAGGACTGATCACGCTCAAAAAGGTCATCGTGAACAAAGATGACCATCTCATTCAGCAGAATCCAACTTGTGGTTTCACACTACAGTACATATTAAACAGATACTGGGCTAGCGCTACCTATTAGCCACATCGCCAAATGCTAAAAGAATTCTCATGTGGTTAACAGAATTAGTTTGCTTTTAGCCACAGTGGCTAAACCCTTTTACCTCATATATTGTGTGTACTGGTAGTTTACATGTATTATGTACTAATACTGGTATATATGATAGTTGTCATTTAGTTTTATAATATTTGTATGGCTAACAGTAAATTTCAAATAGAAAAAGGCATGCTGTTCAGAATCTCTTTATCCAAATTTAATACTGTTGATGCCTTTTACAGACATATCTCGTAGCTCAACAAACTTATTTGTGGATAAACGAATGGATATCTTTTAGCCACTGTGACAGGGAAATTTCCTAGCGCTATCCCAGAGATGTAACCGAGTAAGCCTGTGGTCATTTAACTTCCTATATTGAGCTATAAAGCCAGGCTGTACACTTATTACCTTCCTAGGTTGGAATTGGGTGTGAGAATAGTTATTTGTCCACCCTGTAGAGAAAAACTCCATCGCAAGCCACCCTGTAAAACTCAAGTGGCTGTGGTGGTGGATGTTGCTACAACTTTATACGGAAGCACAGATGACAATGCACCAATTTTGGAGTTACCACCTTGGTCCCTCGCAAATTTTTTTCCAATCTTGTGACATACCGTAGCTGTAGTGATTCAGGGAAGTCCCGCGGGCTGAGCACCTCTGGTGAGGGTGGCGGGTTGATGAAGTAGGAATCCTTTATCAGATCGGAGGCTGTGGGGCGAACTGCGGGGTTCTCCACCAACACCCACTGTAACACCGACGTCAGGCCAGACTTCTGCGAACAGAACAATACCAATGGTTAGCAGTTTTATTTGTTTTTTGGGGGGGTAAACACTAAAGAAATATTTTGGTAGGTTTTCAACATGCCACTCACAACACACGCAAACTCTACAACAGACAAATTGGATGGTTGTTTGGTCAGGGTCCTAGGCCAAGAATTTTTGAAGTGCCCATAGCTAGAAAACATTGCAGATTCTCCTGGTCCAGGATGCTGTATCTGGTTTGGAAATCTGCAATGCACTTTGGAATACGCAGTAAAGTTTTTCATAAGATTTCAAGCTTAGTCAGTACTCAGTAACCACTTGCCGCTAATGACATCTTATATACATGTACCTGCTATCAGCCCCAAACTTAATTGCGACTGAACTGAAAGCATAAGCTTACGAATGTACATATTCCAAGTTTATGGTAGGTTTAATAGAAGTTTTTGCCCCTTACGGAGCGCTGGCACAAAATTTTTCGGACTCGCACGAGTCCTTATATTGTTATAACGTAGCGAGCTTCAAATCATTACTTTATGCAGATTCCGACAGGGATCAACACCCAGACCCATCTGAAGTTATACTATTCCCATTCCCACTACAAGAAAAAGAAAGTCTCGAGCAAAAAGTGGAACCCAAGACAAGATGATGATACGTAGGTCTTGGAGATATCCAGTACCTCATGAACGCTGTCCAGCATATTCAGGTCCTTCATGTTAGGGATGCCATTTGGCAGCAATGTGACATGTTGTTCCTTCGGAAATATCAGCTGAATGAAAAGACAATTGAAACTTATACTCAAATATATGAAAACCAACCTCAGGGGTAAAAAACGAAAGGCAGTACACAAAATGCATGTGATTTACTCTTTACATCTTGTGCTATCCAGTATAGCACTTTTTAATTCCCTGATTTACTTTCATTTTAATCGTTAAAACATTCATTCTTAATACCAATACTATCAGAACCAGTTCAAATTTCTAAAATATCATTCCAATAGTTTTGGTTTTTCAGACATTAACACACATTGGGTGACAGTTATCTACATTCGGCCTGCATGCCACCAAGAAAATGACGATACCAAATTTATCATTGGAAGAATTCGTGCACAGCACATTGACGATACATCCCATAGTAGTCTTAGCACAGACATCTCAGGTTGAACAATGACATGCATATCGCTTAATCATTATAACTTTACAAAGGATTTGGACGCGTCATATTGTTATAATGTATGGACGATCAGGTCATCCCTATGGCAGTTTTGGCGCTGAGCTCCTGAGTAGCCACTATCAATATACTAGCCAATATGAATATCAATATAATTAGAATAATATCAAATTTGGTTATGTATGTGCACTACGCCTAACGAACCCATAGCCCAAGCAGTCCCAGGTTGTAGATATCCGAAGCCCTGGACATGTCTCCGTGCTTGTTGCCAGCAACTTCAGGAGCCACAAACTTTATGCCCTGTGGTGTTGTATAGATCTTCTCTCCGCGGTGCTTCTGGAGACGGGGATTTGTAAGGACATTCAGAAAACTTGTATTTGAGGTGCTTCCATATTAATAAGCTTTCTACACTATGAAGTCTTTTTCTTTTATAGGAGCATTTGTAGCAGCTGCACACAATATTAACACCACACTCGTGGCTGTACGAATTGTTACGGCATCTGTTGGACTAGTACAAAGTTTCAACCAGATGATACTATTAGCACAGTTCCATCCTTCATGTTAACATGTCAAGAAAAACTTGGAAAAAAATGGGGATTTGAACTTTAATATACCTTTTATTCTCTTTAACAAAAACCACCAATGCAGCATAGCACAGAAGGTCTAGCAATTATACTGACCACACCAGCGAGGCTGTCTGTGGATGGGACCCTTTCTGGGCATATTTCAGTTGTCACGTGTCAATAACCCATGCAGCAAAAGGTGTCGACAGCATTAATTTTTCACTCCACTGAGAAATATATACAGCGGAACTCCATGGTGTATGCTACCATGAAGGAACTACCCAGTAACAGACAATGTTACTAGTATCAAGCTTTCCTTTGCTTAATCCATTTATACTGAAATGCCTGACAATAGCAATCATGAAATCCGTCTCACCAATGACTTAGAGAAGTCGTACTCTGCCAGTACCCCGCTGCCTGAGTCATCAATGAATACATTGTTCGGGTGTACTGCCCCGTGGACCAGCATACTCTCATGCAAGTCGTTAAGTCCAATGAGGACACCTTTCAGGATCCAGTAAACCTCCTGCAACAGGAAAATAAGCAAACACATCCAGTGATTTATCAGTTGCTTTGCAAGGGAAATGCATGCACCCGAACAGTCATTTGGAACAAAGAAATGAAAGGGGGAGTTTTATAAACTGAAACTGGTTTCTATACTGTCAGATGAGTTGTTTCCCAGGTGTACGTGCAGTCAATGGCAACTAGATGATGCTATCAACACAGTTCCATCATTCATGTTAACATGTCAATTCCTCAACCCCAATATCAATGATCGACAGAAATTTCAGAACATTTTAGAATCTAGAAAAAGTACAATAGGGCCAACAGATGTGGGTGCTCATAATTGTCACAATTTAACAAATAACAATAACACTGATAAAGGCCTGGCTAAAGCTTGGTATTTTCAAGTATGTCGGCTATGGGTTGAATCAGTTTATAATCTTTCTAGCGTGATTTTGAACATTTCTCTTGAAATAATGACAACAAGTATACCTGTCTGCACTTTCTACAAGATTTGTTGGGTTATAATGTGCGGTGAGATCTACTTACATTTGGGGACCTCAAATCTGTAGATCCTGCACACGATTCAAGGAATGGCAGCTGCACGAACGCACTGCGCTCCCCCTAGCAATGAAGCAAACAATTATTAGTTTTCTCATTGTACAGTTCATGTGTAATCCGACAACCAAAATGAAACTTACTTATAGCATGCATATTACCAGAAACGTTAAATCTTGAATGCCCCAAAACATCCCATTAAAAACATTCTGACTGTTATATAATTCCTTTTAAGGCAGATATATATTTACTTCAAAAAGCTAAATATTAGACTTTTTGACCATATTAATCAAAGTTTAGCCTTATCATACTCAAGGGAACTCATAATACATACAATCTGAAATGTTAAGTGAGCAAGAAATGAAATTTTTCTTACTGAAGTAGAATCTACTGTAACCAAAACAAATTGGAAGGAGCCAGATTACCTTTGCAAAGAATATTCCCTCAAGCTTAAGCAAGTTTTGGCTTCGTACTCCATTGTAGGCGAGCGCTCGACGAAGGAAATCGTTCTTCTTCACGCCCACACTGTCATCGACAATGTATTCCTGAAACATTGGAAGAATGAAAGTGAGCTACATAATATGAGTATGGCAGTGGCTGGGTACATGAAATACTTGTACAATACAGCAAGAGCAGGAAATGTCTTTTCGCAATAAAATGACTTGAATCAAAGAATTCTTTGTGAATGGCTTTTCTGTTACTTCCTGAGAGCATAGACACAAAGCTACACATGATACTTCACACCGGCACAGCCAGGAGAGTGGCACGTTAAAAGCTTACCTTCAGGATAATGTCGTTCTCGCAAAATGTGGCTTTGCGCACATTGGACTTCTCATGCAGCAGCTGGCAATCGTAGTGCTCTATGGCCCGTCCCAGCTTCACCAGCCCGTTGTATTCCTAGGTGGACAGGAGCCATAATTTTTAATTTAAAAATTTAAAAGCTACACATGATTAAGTTGATATAGATGTGTACTGTCATGCTGTGACTGTTTACAATTACCGCATTTTTGTAGGCTGAGTATAAATTACTCAATCCGAGCTGGAATTCTTGAAGTACTCAAGTGTAAGTTTTCAAATGACATAAGTCACTTTTGCTCAGATTGGTGACTAAGTCAAAACTTAAGACACAAGTATTTTCAAGAATTTCAACCTTGGATCACGTATGTTAAACCTTCCTCCATCAAACAGTCCGAGCAGCAAGGTTATTCCAAAGATTGTTGAAATCACCAAGGTGGAGCTGGTACATGTATCACAGTTATCTCAAACGAAATCTCATACTTTTACTCTTAAATTTCTTCTCATATGTCGCAAATGAATATTCAATGCTTTTCGCAACTAAAATGTGCATATTATTAATATTATCGACATGTATTCTGGCAAAAGTCTGGCTAAGAAAGACCATTCTTTCCCGGAATAAAATTTTTATAGTGCACTGTGAAAAATGTCCTGTTTTTCTACAACAAACAAAAAATTTCATCTTTGCTTCTCCTATTATCCTCTTATTTCTAGGGTGCAAATATTAAACTAATTTAAGGTATTAATGCATCGTTTTAAATTGCAGACTCTACTATGGTAAAATGTAGCATGCACAGTATGCATACGTTAACCAGGAACCACCACCGCCGAGACATGCTGGTACAAAACCTTAACATGTGTACCATATTAACATTTTGAACAGGAAACAGTAAAGAAATGGATATGATTCTATCTGCTAAAACAAAATGACTTAAACCTAAGGTCTCTGGGCAACTTCTCAAATGAACCGAGGAAGTTAAAATAGCGAAATAAATACATACCACAGAGAAAGTCTAGAAACAAAGAGCAGTAATAACGAAGCAATCAGAACAAATTTGAAAGGAAAACTTTGCTAATAGAAATGCTACATGTCTGAACATTTTTATGCATTCAGTGGACAAAATGCAAAAGCGTTATAAAGACAAAATGCAAGAGCGTTATGCGATCTTTGGAAACATTTTGTTTCTATAGTTTTGCTAAGGTGTTCAAAGATAATGATCAGTAATAGTAAATTTTCAATATTTGTGTACAATAATTCCTAAAATTTCAAATCAGCATGGTCAATCGTTTCGAATATGGGACAGATGCAAATT
>JAAUYG010139438.1_pt1 | contig 15087 bp, 11 predicted proteins | sample 7278091 | NCBI WGS metagenome assembly JAAUYG01 (sample SAMN14350201, study PRJNA611818) | marine sediment metagenome | isolation source: surface marine sediment (0.6m) | place: French Polynesia: Moorea | collected 2018-08 | reverse complement strand
TGCTGCTACGATGACGATGACTACGCAAACTACTACCACTACTACTACTACTACTACTACTACTACTACTACTACTACTACTACTACTACTACTACTACTACTACTACTACTACTACTTGGCAGCTATTGATTTACTACTACATGGCAGCTATTGATTGCACAAAATGGTGCCACGACATACTACAACTACACATGCACGACTACACTAATAGTTTACAGTAGTTTACAGCAATAGTGGGGCTGATGAGTAGTAATCGCAGTGTTACGTCAGAATCAGCAGCGCAAGTAGTAGTTTCTTAGTCTACCTGTTATTATTCTTGCCCTTGCTTATTGCTTGTGATATTAGTATGCTTCTAAATAAACCAGACCCACGTTAACGCGTCAACCTTTCTGTAACTCTGACTTATCGATGCATGTTTAATTCCCATCTAGTCAAAATGTCCACAAAGAGCCGTCGAGACCAGGACAGTTACAAGTGGTCGAGTAATATCGAATAGAATCCGACTGGATGTAGATGTCCAGTGTCCTGGGTGGAGTTTGATAGGTGTGGGCTACAAACAGTAATTTGTGTGTGCCCTACGACTTTTAGCAAACAGTGATTCGTTATTCGGACCGCCCATTTATATTTGCATCCTGCACAAGTCACAGCAAAGAATGGGCAAAAATAGTGAAAGCAAATACCAACGCAGAGACCGACCGACCCTTTCACGCACACGTCGAGGGGCTCTAAATCCAAAAAGACGCCTGCTAGCAGGGCTTCCTAAAATTTCACCTGGTTGCTAGGAATTATCAGCTGAAGGCACAAATATGCAAACTTCACACTTTAATATTAGCCAAAGGAAGTTTATCCGCACTAGCCCATAATGATAAAATCTTCCCATTATACGCCTGTTACAGCTGACTGCTTGCTACTTTTACTGTGCTAGTAGTACAGGCTACTATTCTAGCCTGTAGATTACTTTGATGGCCCGAAAATACGGCCGCTGGTAGAAGTTACCAGGATATTTCTCTGTTTTTCACGGAAGTACATGTCAGTGCTTAGATCTTCTTTTTTTTTTTTTTCAGTGTTCCGTTTTGATTTTTTCTCTGTTCTATAAAAGGGGTTGGGTTTTTTATCTGCATGGTATTGTAGAGAGAGACACATGTCAAGGCCATCCCGGTGGAATCCTGTAATCAGGAACGCTGTAATTGGTTATTGGAATGTTAATAAGGTGCCATTAGACACTGGGCACAGTCTCCCAGTAATCACGCAGCTGTGTTACACGGGAAATCACGAGGCGAAAAATTTTGACGGCAGGAGATATGTTTGGTGTCAATCTTCGACACATTTAACTAAAGACTATCGGTGCATGTATGTGCAATGGAACCCCGCCTTGAGACAATACAGAAATAATACCACCCCAGAAGTAGGCACTAAATGACCGTTCATAAGTTATACACCAGTGCTAATTTATTTACGAATTAAGACCATAATTGAGGCCGCTTTGACCTCGAATACAGGTTGTCCTCATCCTGAAGCGCCACAGTAGGCGCTAGAAGAGTTAGACTGTATTAGTTGTATTACTTACGCGTAAACAAAGGCTGCGGCCGCGATACAAGCGATCACCTGGATGATCCAGTAGACAACAGCTGTAGTAGAGAAGTAGTAGGGAGTGAACAAGTAAGCTAGCTGGTTGATACATGAATACAACATTAGAAGAATCGAAACGAAGGTCGGCTTATTCGATATAAAACTGATTCGCGGTGATGCAAAATCAAACGCAAATATATAGCGATAACAGCAGCGGAGCTACTGAAGTATTTAGACGATGCAGATCGCCATCTTAAAGTTACAGATTAGAACATTGCTGCAAATATCCGGTACTTAATCTGAAGGATCTAATGTTCATGAGGGTTACAAATATTAAGTGAGAATTTCTATATGTACTATGTAGCTAATTTGAAACTAGGGAATGCTTAGGAGCAAATGAAACCTGGGAAATGTACTCAGTAAACAAATGATAAGGCAGCAGTTTAGTATGGGATACCAAACATTTTCACCCGGACATTGAGTAACAATCATTCCAAGGATAAAACCAGAGCAGTAACTGATCCATAACATCATACGCGACGAGGAATTCATACATTTGCATAGTGTTTCAGTGCTTACATTATCACATGTGTACATGTAGTATGTGACTACGTAGATGTGAAACAGCGCGCCACCCATGTAATTATGTTGCGACTGCAACAAGCTGCTCCACATATTCCATAAGCATATACAATGTCGAAACCTTCTAGCCACAAGTGCACTAAGGCGACAGAAATATACCGTGCGCGGTGTTTCTGCAGCTCACCAGAATATAACACTTTATGCAAACGTTCACTATGGGCTACACTTATAAAATGTTATTGTTTTTAACGTTATACCATCCTGTCAAATCGTGAGAATACAGCGAGAATAATATGCAATTTACACGATTTGGGGAGAAACCGGTCCATGGTCACGGGCGCGGTTAATGGTGATGGGTGGAGAAACCATTGTAATATAAGTACTATGTTTGAACTGTCCATGTCCACGGGCACCTCAGCCTTGATTCAAAGGGGATCTACGTGATTCAAAATAGGATCTACATATATCTATATTGCCCGTGTCTTTGGTTGTAGGTAACAATGGATACCATGCCGTGTCTTTGGTTGAAGGTAACAATGGGTACCATATGCCGTCTGTGTAGGTTCAACGCTATAGCTACCTTGTGGAGTAGCGAGAACTACGCAGACGGCATGGTACCCATGGTTAGGGAAAGGTCTGTATTACGGATTACAAATTTAGCACATGTATTTACCTCTCAACACAGTGATCTCTCTCCGGATCATCAGCGCCATGGTAACAGCGGGGTTCATGTGCGCCCCGCCGAAGTCTCCCCAGCCCCAGCCGATGGCGACAACGACGAAGCCCATCCCCAGGGCGGTCTGCAGGACGTCTCCGGAGTTGACAGGGGCCCAGTACAGAGGCAAGGCACACTGTACGGACACAAAGAAAAACGTCGCCAGCAGCTCTCCAAGGACATCTCGCCAGAATACCCCGGTACACCCCTCCCTTGACATCAAAGGACAGTACTCGGCTGACGGGATCGGCATGGTAGGATCTGGTCTAGGCAGTGACAGCGACGACTGGGGTTCCGATGGTGTTTGTTGGACCAGAATTGCTAACTTCGCCCGCGTTTATCTTCTTTGACAAGCCGGTCTGGCAGATTGCTGTGTGGTCAGACCGTGGGCAAACCGAGCTGGAACTGATTGTTATGCTCCCTTCACATCGGACTGTCCGATTTAGTATACAATAGCCAAGTTTCTATGAAGGTTCGTATTTACTCTTAAATGCCGTCATATCACCTTTACGAAGCTGAATACTTCTGGCTATTTCTTGTGTAAGCAGCTTGGTGCAAATGAGGTACATGTATGCATTTAGTTCAAACGGTGAGCAGAAGCTCTGAGCATTACGTGTTGTCTGGTACATAAACCAGAAGATAATGTTCAGAGTGATATGCATGCATCACCAGCACTCAGCCGCAAAGATCCTTGCAAACGAACAAAAACAATGCTATTAAATGGAGCTAGCTACATGTATATTACATTTATGCAACACAGGTGATTTAGTGGCAGATAGCAAATGACAATATATTTATAACGTTTAGAAACGTATGAAATAAAGATAAGGCGCGTAAGATCTTCGCTTTTTTACCTGGACAGACATGCTATTACATTTTCATGAAATCATCATTCTAAAGATACAGACTCCTACCACTCAAAATCTAAGTGACCGTTGCTTTCCAGGGTAGCCCAGAGTCATATCTAATGGTGCAGTTGGAATCCCAATATGTGATTTCCCATTAGTGTTTAATAGTAACATGTGACCTACTTTGGCTCCTTTGCGCATAAACTTCACAATCTGAGTGACTTTGACATTGAACTCTCAAGGTCACTCATGATTAAATCTAATAGTGCAGTTGCAAACCCCATGTTAGATTTTCTATTGGTATTTAATAGTCAAATATGACCTCACGGTGCTACTTTACGAGAAATCAGCCTTCAAAATCTGAGCGATATTGACTTTGACTTTTCAAGGTCACTCAAAGTCGTATATGACAGTGCGATGCAGTTGGACTACCTATATATGGTTTACTATTAGTGTTTAATAGTAACAAATAACCTAACTGGGCTCCCTTACGAGATATCAGCCTTCAAAGTCTGAGTAACCATAGCTTTTACCGTTGAGTCATTCAAGGTCAAATCTGATGGTGCAGTTGAACTCCCCATATATGATTTCCTAATAGTGTTTAATGGCAACAAAATCCTAACTCTGTTGGCTTAGGAGATATAACCCTTCAAAATCTAAGTGAACTTGACTTTGATCGTTCAATAAACGAAACTCAAATGTGATGATACCATTGGACTCCTCATATAAGAATAACATACATGTATGACCTAACTGGGCTGCGATACGAGATATCAGCATTCAAATCTGAATGATCTTGAATTTGACCTTATAAGATCACTCAATCCGACGGTACAGTTGGCCTCACCATATATGTTTCAATAGTAATATATGACCTAACTGAGGCGAATTTCCTCCTGTAGGATCCAAATCATATAGGCAAAAATTGAAAGTAAAATATATTTTTCCAGTTGCAAACTTCGTCATCTGAAAATATTAGGAGCCTTGGTGTCGTTTGTGACGCGGATCATGCTTTGGTCAAACCCATTTCAAATATATGCATCTCCTGTTTCTTTCACATGCGTGACCTCCAACGAGTTAGACGCTTCCTTGCTCATGATGCTGAAGTTTTCCATTGCAAATGCCTTGGTAAGCAGTAGGCTTGACTAAGGTGACTGCTATATGGGCCAAGAGAAAAGTCGATCGCCTACAGAAAGTACATAGCTGCCTATGCCGTACTGTCGCACGTGCTCGACCTTTCAACCACTTCTCTCACAAACTCAAGGAACTACATTGGTCAAGGAACTACATTGGTCAAATGCTGGATTATTTTCAAATTCAATTTTATAGCATACAGGAGCCCTCAGTCTGTCTGAAGCACGGTGCCTTCTATCTATCCTCCCGCCCAGCCCTAAAGAAAAATCGGCTCTGTGTCCCGAACTTGGCTACAAACAACAGTGCTGGTTCAAAATATTTACATTCTACTGCACCAGCTGAAAGGAATAAAGTCATCTTTGGATACACCATTGTCATCAAGCCTTTGCATTTTCCGAAAAAAACCTCATATATTCTAAAGGGATTTTCCATTATAACTGTCTCTCTATATGGCCTGACCTCCTGCTGTTTGATTTAGCAAATTGACAAAGGTTGATACTGCAGTTTTTGATTCCAGCACCTTTGAGTTTACGAAGAGAAAGGCGCTCTAAAAATTTGAGCCTTCAAAATCTGGGTGACCTTGAATTTGACCTTCAATGTCGCTCAAGATTCAATCTATTGGTGCAATTGGACTCCCCATATATGAGCTCATATTAATGTCCAATAGTACCCATACATGTATGTCTATCTCTCACCGTTCAGCTGTTTTACATTTTCTCCCATCTCTCATCATTGGGCAATTTCGGACCACCCGCACCCACCCTTACTCCGAGGTAATGTTTCTCAGAATCGAATAACTTTATCTCTGAGTTTGAGGGAAGTCTTGCACCAAAAATCAAGTTGATTGGTTAAAAAAAACTTTTTGAGCTAGTCTGTTAACAGAGTCACGCATACAGACACACACAGACTCATGAGCATCACATTAAACCCTGCACAGCCGGGGTTATTGTCACAAATACTTGAAAAGTGTAATCATTTACACTTAGTTACGACTGCAATAATGATTATGCTAGCCCTGGTTTATATGTTGACGTACATGCACTGTGTTTTTTTTTTACCCAACCGATGTTCAGATGTATTTATACAAATAGGAGGCTGAATGATGTTGCACATATCCAAGTTTATTACCAATTGTCCAAAAGGTGTCAGGTTTCCGTGCAATCGTAGTTAAAGACATTTTAAAGTTTCCTGTTTACGTATGGAAGCACAGAAGCTATACACTTTTCTAGCAATAACATTTTGCAGCCAACATATACATTTCAGCGTTGCATCTGTAAAAGAAAGCACTCTCTCATATAAAAAAGCTAATAAAATTATACACTTGCCAAATTTAAATGTAATTAGTCACTTACGAACTGCGTCCTTGACAGAGAGACGGCACTCATAGAGACAACGTGATTAAATTCAACCAATATAAACTAAAGCTAAAATAAACAGACTGTGCTTCTGAATAGTTCAAATAAACAGTGTTTGCGGATTTGGTAAAAGTATAATAAATCATACCAAGTTGTCCAAATTGCTAAAACGAAATACCCGATGAGTCCAATAACATAATCACAAAAAGTGATGATTGTTTACTTAGCACCATCATTTTTAGAGACATAACACATGGTCTACTTCGCAGCAGCTATCCATCTAAACGACTACCATCTTACGTCCTGTCGACATATATGAGTTCTTTGCTGTGTGTTTCGTATCTACTAATGAGCTACATTGTATTTGCAAATCAGTGCAGCGTACCTGTACTCTCAATCCTTCCCAAATTTAAACCGAAAGATACCGGCAGGTCCACTTTGTTTACCAAAAATAAACACAAATCGGCCGTGTCACTCTACAACAGTTACAATTTGTGAAGAGCTTACACATTGTAACACAAGTACTTAGGATACAATCAAGTTAGAGCGGCGAACAGTGATGGTCCCTGTCTGGCCCATACAACACGGGAAGGGGACACTACGGTATGACACCATGCCTTACAAAGGGCAGAGAGAGATCGGCAAGTGTGGGCCTCACAAAAGCATATCAGGTTATGTATACTATCTTTTATCTGGCTTCATATCATCTTATTTACAGACATCCCAAGGTGTGAGGGTTGCGGCTGCTTACATGTAAGTTGTGACTGAGTGAGTCGCCTCTGGGAGACATTTACAACTAGCATCTGATCTGAGTAACGAAAACCCTTGAAGAATAACAGTCACACCAGTAATACATGTATACTCCGCCGCCAGTTAGCACAAAATACAGGTACTACATTTGTTAAGCATGTGTGTTAATAAATGTTATCTACTTTTAAAGAAGGCCATGTATATCCAAGGAAGACAATTAGGTAGTTATTAAAAATGTCGCTGGAATATCCTATAATCCAGCCTTATTCACTATCCCAGCCACCGTCGAATTGCCGGTCGAAAATTTCGTGGTCGGTCTTCTTGGAACACTTCTGGTTACTTGCTTTACTGTTGAACGCTTTTTCTGAAACACAGTAGTGGTAAAGTATTATAGTAAGATCCTAAGATCGTAGATATAAACCCCATAGCCTTGTTTCGAAAAACGTATACAAAAAAAAATATTTAGACATGTATATGTGTCAAACTGTGTCTCCTACTGTAACATACAGTTTATGCCAACATATTTATTTTTGTTCATATTTCATTCAGGATTGGTACCAGTTAGGAGGCTGTGATACATGTACAGCACACATTGGATCTATTAAATGAGGCAACATGAAGGGCTCCACGTGGGTAAAAAAGAAGTGCGGCACAGCCACTTTAAAAGTTGTAGAATCTGACGTGAGCCTTGATAAAATCTATAGAAAGTGACGTTAAAATCTTATAAAAGTTGTAGAATCGACGTTGAAATTTTATAGAAATGAAGATCGACATGAAAGTCTTATAAAATATAATTATAATAAAAGTGTATATATAAAATATTTATAAAAAGTGACCTGACAAAATAAAATTCTTATAAAAACTGACATGGGACACAGAAAAAAAAGTTAGGTGCATAAATTATTTGGACCCAAGTAGACCCCTACGTGAGCACCATGGAAATACATCTGTACCACTGAATGGGGCACGTGGTCACGTAAAATTCTCAATGTCGCTCTCGTATATCGGATCTCTGAGATGGCTTCCTGGCGCATATTCAATATTATGTTAAAGCATATTATTCAAACCTTATAGCATACCGCAAAAGTTCGAACTGTGCAATCTGGCAAACTTTTACCGCTAATCTAAAATCTTACTAATTCCTATATTCGGTCTTGAAGCAAACGCTCCCTTGAAGCTTTGAGTCGGAGGTGTGACCTACCGAACGATCACCAGTGTCTGTGAGCAAGTCCAGCCACGTTGTAGACCGTGTCACTAGCAGGCTGGTTGAGCACCACCCGGTTGCCGGTGAGCACCTTGCCGTCTGGGTAACCATTACTGCTGCCACTGTACACATAGTGCTCTTTGGGCCGGCTATCGGGGCTTCCGATTGTGTCGAAAATCCAGTAGACGACCCCACCAAAAATGGCAGCGCCCAACGGTCCAACCCAGTACACCTGGTCAATGGCACATAAAACAAGAAACATGCAATATGATAATAAAGTGTTTCATTTACTCTCATAAAACTGGGAAAAATCCATTTTCCACAGTTTCGTAAATTCTTAAAATTTTGGAAATTCTCTTATCATTAGGCCTAAATTACAAAAAGTCGAAACTGCACCGAATGACCTCTCATTACCGACAAAATGACCTTGACTGCTACAAGACCAAAGGCACTCCATATATGAACTACTACCCACGTCACGAGTCCCAAATTTCACTCCGTTTTGCTCTACGATCGCTCGTTTTCCAGATAATTGAGGTTTTTGATTTCTCCATTTGCAACAATGGTGAATTTGAAATTTTCGGGAAAAAAAATGTTAAAAATCGCAAACTCAAAATTTCAAAAAATCCCTAGTGTAGTTTCGTGTATACCATTGGGAGAAAATTCAGGAAATGTTTGAAGACTTTTGGCTACGATTTGTAGCAGGAGTAGCGTTTAGAAATTTTCACTCCCATTGGAAAACGAAAACGAAAAACAAAATCGTTAAAATTTCAGCAATTTTCAAAATTTCAAAACTCTCAAACGCAGTTTTGTGAGGACAATGAGAAGATAATGCAGGAGAAGTTTCATAAATTTTGGCTGTGATTTGTAGAAGAAATAGTGTTTTCGGGAAATCGTATTCGGGAAAAATCGCAAGTGCACCCAATAACCTCAAAATGACATTGAATGCTACAAGGCCAAAGTACCCATATATGTTGAAGTACTACCCGCGAGTCCCAAATTCCACTCCGATTTCCTCTACGATCGCTCGTTTTCCAGATAATTGAGGTTTGTGATTTTTCCATAGGCTGCAGTGGTGAATTTGAAATGTTCGAATAAAATTCGTTACAAATCGGAAACTCAAAACTACAAAAAAAACTAAACCGTAGTTTTGTGAGGACCATTGAGACGAAAATTTTGGCTGCGACAATTTTGTAAGAGGAGTAGCGTTTTGAAATTTTCGTTCGATAGGGTCGAATGTTAGCGAAACCCAAAAACATTCGTAAAAAAATTAAAATTTTTTTTTTTTTTTAAATTAAAAAAAAAAAGTCTGGAGTATGGCCCAGGAAAAGCTACAACTAAAATTTGAAAAGAAATCCATGCAATAGGTTCAGAGATAATCGATGTCACAGACAGACAGACGGATGACGGACGGGCGGACGACGGACGAATGTCTGTTTCATGAGCTCTGGTGACATAGCTAAGCTAAAACAAAAAACTGCAATTATCTCAAAAACGAGCGACGATAGAGCGAAACAAAGTGAAAGTCGGAACTCGGGAGAACCTAGTGCAACCTATATGGGATACCTTTGACTTTTTATGGTCATTTTGTGGTCATTCAGTGCAGTCTCAAAATTGCTACATAACTCGAAAACGGCTGGTCGAAGAAACGGGCTGAAATTGGGGATTCAGGAACACTAGTACAACATATACGGGTACCTTTGTAATGTACATGCACCTCAAGTATGTAGGGTATATGTAATATGTCGGGGCCATTTGACCATGGGCCTTACATGTAGGTCATATCTGGCAAGTGGTCAAACAGAACGTCATAGGTCCAGGGCCTATTGCTTCTGTTTAACTTGGAAAGGGCTTGGTCTAAAACTAGTGTTAATACTACATGTACATGTACATGTAATACCTATTCTGGTCCCATTTTCCATGCGACCTAAAAGACATGCTCCAATGTCTTTACAATTGATATGGCAATTAATACTTGATCGTATCCTGTAAGCATGTCGCAAAGTATTGCACTATTGAAACAACTATATTAACGTCGGTAATGTAAACAATAGACACAAACACAATGCACTACTGACCAACATTACATAACGGTCGTGGTAATTCGATCTGTATACACACATGGGTAAATGTGACATTATGATGTTGACAAGATTAATCATTTAAACCTGAATTTAACTTTAAAAGAATTTTTATATCAATCTTAAAAGTTATGAAACACATGTTTGGCACTTCTAACCAGGTCCACTCCACGAACGGATTCGCTTCGTAAAACTTTTCAAATCTGTGGCACATTTGATACTAGTGTAGATCTAGTTAAATAGTTGTACAGTGTACATCATAAAATAATTTCGTCCATATTTTACAGTTCTATATTTGGGGAAGTCTAGTAACAGGATGTTTTTGTGTTACATCGGTTAGTTTTCACTTTCTTGAAACAATTCACTTAGATACCTATGGCCTTTGCCTTTTGAGAGTATTTTAAAAAATATCGATCATTTAATTTCTGGTCCTATGTATAAAAGAGGTGCATCTGCTCTTTCTTGCAATTCGGTATCGGATGAAGTATAATAATTTGAGTATACCAAACGTAAAGCATGTTTTCGTTGTAGTTGTCGTGTCATTCCCTACCCAGTGGTCCTCCCAGATATCCGCACCCAGGCCTTGCAGATCGTAGATGCTGACAATGACGGCGGGCCCCAGGGAGCGGGCGGGGTTCATGCTGGCTCCGGTTGAGCTGAACTGAAAGAGCAAACAGGTCACTTCAAGATGACACACAATCGCCTGCAAAGTGCGTGCGACGGATGGGCAGAGACGTCAGCGTATGACAGATGGGACGAATTTCACCTTTTCAGAACGGTGTTCTCAGTTGGTATATGGCCGAGATACCCCGGGATGTGTCTGTTTAAAACATTATTAGTTTGTTACGGACAGAAGAGTAAAATATCAACAGCTTCTTCCAAGTTCATTCCTCGTTGTGATGAAACTCGTTGGACAAAAATGCTTGCACGGTCAATTACACTTGTTGCAACTTGAATGTCTAAGTTACAGATACACGTGGCTGTTAGGGTAAAGTTGTTAGACTTTTGATTCAATACACGCTCGATGCGATTTCTTTGTCCATCGATAAAAATTAAGCCATCATTTATGTCGACTTCCCCATGTACGAAGAATACCAAAACATTTATTAGCAAAATAGTAAAAAATGAAGCATACACATATGCTTCACATGCCATATAAGCACTGTCATCATTACATAAAGCAAAACCTTCAAGTAAAAACAAGCTATATGTAGGTGCAACTATCTTAGGCCGTGTCTTACATTTATCTCCGACATAGCTTTTTACATTTATATTTATCTCCAGCGTGTAGCTTGTAAGCTTTAAGCACTTACAGCCACGAAATGGCCGAGCGCTACCGCCAGCCCGATAGGTATGACGAACATGTAGAGATCCTTCTTTCGACTCTTGTTGGTAGATCCCAGCACGGCTATGACCAGGATTAGTGTGATCCAGAACTCGATCAGGAACCCTTGCCATAGCTCGATCCCGTCGCCCAGGGTGGTGGCCCCCAGTCGGCCGCGGACAGCGTCTGGGGTGATGCTATAGTATCCAGAAAACAAAGGGTGCAATATTTGCATACATTATGCAAAATATCACTAGTGATTGGTCGAGTTGTGTAATACCCGTAGTTATATTTAGTCGGTACAGCCAGTAATGCATGTGACAATATTACTTATTCAAATTAGCATATATATAACAAAGTACACGAATTTGTCTGGATTTCGCTCGTGTCGATAGCGTGTGAATGGTCTCTTTCTTTCACAAGACGTTGTGTAATATTGGGGGGGGGGGGGCTGTTACATTTCGGCAATAGCAAATGCTGTACATTTGTGTAACTGTGTGTTAGTAATTACTATTTTTAGTTACTAAACGAATACTCACGCATAAACGAAAGCAGCTCCGGCAATACCAGCTGCAGCCTGAACGATCCAATAAAGCAAGGCTGAAAGGGAAAATTAAAATCTAAATTTACACCTGTAAAACCTTCCAGTTACAGAAAGCATAAACGCCGTCTCAGATGCCAGCACATAGGTCTAGTGCCGGCTACTAGTTCTTCAAGATGTTGAAGCTGGTGCGTTTTAAATGATTTTCTCACTGTATTTATTTGTTGTTGTTGTTGTTGTTTTATTTAAAGTTGACAAGTTGCATACATTGTTGTACTTAGCCGTGTTACAGAATTACTTCATGGATTAATTGTTACCGTATGGACAAATCACTGAAAAGATTCTTGAAATGAGTCCGATAACCCAGCCCTGCTAAAGCCATGTATACAAACCTATTATAATTGTTATATACCTGCTACTACATTTTAGACAAGCCTCGAAGAGAGCCAATGTTGGCAGGGTATCGCCGTGGAAAACTCTCGGGTTGCTTAAAAGTAAACACGTCTTTAGCTATATGTATCGCAACGGGTCAAGAGCCTGCGTAATAGCGCCGTAAATACGTCTGTTAAAAAAGCCACCCTTTCCGAAATTATTCCTTTGTGCTTTGGGATGAATATTTTGTCATACTCTTGTGACATTGGATAAGCTTACACGTATGTCATGTTATCATACACTTAATCCGTGCAAATGTTGCGAATTAACCGCACGCTGATTCATAATGGTAAATTATGCCTCAGATAGGCAGGAGGCCTGGGTAGGGTCTTTGCTCCGTCTTTTAATGCGTTTTTCATATTTTTCCTAATGTATGCGAAATGTTACATTTATTTGTTCTTTACTTTTAGTAAGATCACCAAATGCCCCTCCCCCCCCCCCCCGACCATTCGCTCACAGAACCTTATTGTGGCCCATGCACAAGTATAAAAGCACTGTATGTGGCACGCAACTCGAGTATCAAACTTGTTACATTCCAGTACGTGATACAAGTATCAAGGTCACCCCCACCCCCACTGTATCTCGGCATTTTTCTCTTTTCAGTTTTTGCCTGCAACTAGAATACATGTGCTGTACATGTATTTTCATAACCGAACTACTGGATGTGAATAATAAGAGGTTTTTGTTGTTATTGGTGTTGTTTCGCTTTGTAAGTGGCGTTCACTAAGTAAGTGAGTGAGTGAGTGAGTGAGTGAGTGAGGAAGTAAGGAAATAAGGAAGTAAGTAAAACTTTATTTTAACTTTGGTACCGATTTACAGAACAAATAATATTAGCACGGATGCTATTCACCGACGATGACATTAGGATGTCATGACACTGAAATGGTGATGCATTGAAATGGTATGTACAATGTAAACGGGGGCGATTTACATGCTCATAAAACATGACATATCAGTGATATCATAGTCTTGCCATAAATCTTTTCTTGGAATAAAAGCATTTTATACAAATATAATATATTAAAGGATGACTAGATCTGCTGTAACTTACATAAAATACATGACAGGCAGCTACATTGTGGTCCATTCCACATACAAAGATCTTGTATAAAACTGTCTTTACTTTTTGACTAATGTGAGGGGCCCTCGTGCCTTATGATCTAACATAACTTCTTCCTTGCGTGGGCTACAAAGGCCATTCCACGGGCATTTGGGCAAGAATGAAATGTTCATTCTAGGTGTGTTGTCAGCTATTAAACTACGGATTCATACTGGTATTTACTATCGTTGAAGTAGGAAGTATGTAATCTGTTACGTTTGTGGTGAATGCTTTCTAATCATAATTATTCCAGTAGTACCCCCTTTGAATATCCAGGAACCATCCAAACAAAAGTTATGTACTGGTTATCTAGAACAGACATAATTATTTAGAGTAGATTGTAATTATAAATAATTATGTTGACTTTATGCAATGGACAAACTCACCTCTAAGGAACGTAATTTCTCGGCGAATCATAAGGGCCATGGTGACGGCGGGGTTCATGTGGGCACCTCCAAATTCGAACCACCCCCAGCCGATGGCGATAACAACAAAGCCCATCCCGAGACCGGTCTGCAGGACATCTCCGGGGTTGACAGGGGCCCAGTACAGAGGCAGAGCACACTGCACAGAAACCAAGAAAAAGGTAGCCAGCAGCTCCCCTACCACATCACGCCAAAACAGCCCCGTGCAGCCCTCTCGGGCCATGAGAGGGCAATACTCCTCCGAATGGATAGGCATTTTGCCTTGGTATCTATGATACCGATAACACGATAATCCAAAGTGGTATAAATTATGGGTATGTTAAGATGACGAAAATCCAACTTCTATATTGTGCCCACATGAAGGAGTATGAAATATAATAGAATCCCTGTCTGCTTTGGCCCAAGCCTTAGTCTAGCGCTGGGTGGGTCACCTGAAACAAGTCAAGCGTGGGAGAGAGACCCCACCCGACCAGTTCTCTGCCCCTTGTTTCGATGTAGCAAAGGCAGACAGTTTTATGGTCAGTGCACCGCAGGTTCAACCCGGTTGCGGATGAGGCAGCTCGTTAGAATATGAAAAGTGCCTTAGCCATTCGGTAGTGCAGCATGCGTTGGCCATATATGTACATGCATTTATTTCATAATTTGCTACAGCTAATTAAACACAAGTATACACACAAAAACAGACAAACACAGAACAAAGACGTACATACATGCTTTGTTCTCATGTCATTACAGGTAATGTTAAAAGATGCACGTTAAAGTCATGCCTTTTTAATTACAGCACTGTCATTGATAATTGCCCGATATGGTTTTAATCGACTTGCGTATATGTATGTATGCATGCATGTTTTAGTTAGGTCCATTCAGCATCAAAGGGATACAATACATAAATTTTCACATGATCAAGATTACATATGGGTCTTTTTCAAATTAGGAGCCAATTTAAGGGTATAACTTTGACGAAAATAAATGTTTTCTGAAGTGCGTTTTTTTGCAATAGTTGAAAAATATAGGTTATTTCCTATA
>JAAUYG010031992.1_pt1 | contig 15089 bp, 14 predicted proteins | sample 7278091 | NCBI WGS metagenome assembly JAAUYG01 (sample SAMN14350201, study PRJNA611818) | marine sediment metagenome | isolation source: surface marine sediment (0.6m) | place: French Polynesia: Moorea | collected 2018-08 | reverse complement strand
TATCTGTTTTAATTTTCTGATCAAGATAGGCTAGGAATTTATCATGTTTACCAACATGACCAAAGGCAAATGAAACATTCAAGCAGAGATAATGTATATCAACTAACTATTGGCCTTTACCTATCAACTTACAACAAAGTGAATAGTGTAATAAATAGACTTGAATGCATACTGGTGCAAAGCTGTATGTTTTGGAAAGATATAGTGGTAGAGATAAGAACATGAATGGGAATAGTAGTAATAAAATTGATAACAAACAAGAAAGACCGCTGGGACAGCCGAAAACCCCACCCGCCCACAAATTACCTTAGATGGTTTTCAGATTAATATCAAATACTATCAGTAGAGCTAATATGTTTATAACTTACAGATATGCACCCAAGGTATGATTTAACCTTGACTTTTGACATTTGAAGGTCACTCAAGGTCAAATGTTAACATGGTTAAGGTACCATTGGACTCTCCATATGGTTTCCTGTTAATGTTTAATAATAGTAACATAGGGCCTAACTAGGTTTTTTACGAGATGTAAGGTTTCAAAATCTGCGTGACCTTGAGCTTGACCTTCAAGGTCACTCAAGGTCATATGTGAAGGTGGCATTGGAAACCCATATATGGTTTCCTATTAATGTTTCATAGTAATTAACATAGATCCGAAGTAGGCTCCTTTGTGAGATATAAGGCTTTGAAATGTGAGTGACCTTGAGTTTGACCTTTCAAAGTCACTTAAGGTCAAATGTGACCATGCCATTGCACTCTCCATATATGGTTTCCTATTGATGTTTAATACTAACAGGGCCTAACTAAGCTCTTTTACATGATATACATGATATAAGGCTTCAAAATCTTGGTGACCTTGAGTATGACCTTTCAAGGTCACTCAAGGTCATATGTAAAGGTGCCATTGGACTCCTCATATATGGTTTCCTATCGATGTTTAATAGTAACATAGGGCCTACCTAGACTCCTTTGCGAGATATAAGGCTTCAAAATATGGGTCTCAAGTCAAACCCTATGGTGCAGTTAGACTCCCCACATATGACTTCCTTTTAGTGTCTAATAGCAACTACATGTCTAACTCGCACCGTTTTGGAGTTATATCCACTCGAAACTTTTTTTCTCCTATCTCTTATCATTGGGGCCAAATTTCGCCTCCCCCCCCCCCCTCCCCCCCACACACACCCTTATCCCGGGGTGATTTATTTGCAAAATCGAATGGTTTCCTCCCTGGGTCAGAGGGAAGGCTTCCACCAAAAATGAAATTGATCGGTTCAATATTTTAGATATATTGATAACGGACACACACATGGACAGACAAACGCAAAAAAAGAAAGTAAGAAACCCCGCCATGCAAAGCATGGGCGAGGTTTAATATTAAGGGGCGGCCGCTAGATTGCTTTAAGTGGCGGCTGCCAGATAACTTTATGTGGCGGCCGTCAGGTAATCTCTAGTGGCGCCGCCAGATAATTTATATATGACCCTTGACACCAATGGGCTTCCGTACCATCGCATTTATTGCATGGGACAGTGCGTTGAATGCTCATAGACGTATATATATATATAACTTTATTAATGACAATACATGTCCTTTATGTAATATGAAAGCTGAAAAATTCTATCCAGGGTTTCCCAGATTTTGAGTAAAATTCCAAACCAATATGTGTTCTCATCTACTCGGCAATCTTCTTCCGAGCTGCACGACTTGCTACTTAACGGCTCAAACCTCTTTCCGTTAGATATCAACTTGCAGTGATTTAATATAGTAGAAGAATATATTGTTAATTCGATTGGATTCATAATTACGTTGTGTTTTCGCTTGTTTCATCGATCATATTGTGGAGTTTCCACCACCGACCCACCACAGCGCTTAACTTGCTTTACAGAGGTAAACAATATACTACATGCTTGTTGTAAACCTGTATAACAATAAATGTTTATATATATAAACAAATTATTGTGTTAATACTGTGTACACTATCGGATATATGGCATTCACTACTACAGTTATGGTTCAAAGATATCCTAAAGCATCATGTGCATATCTGTAACAAAGCTAACTTAAAGTTTACAATTAATTGGATTTCGTGTGACTCGCTTCAAGCTCCAACTACCCTAAACCTCGGTTCATTATTGGGGATCCTCAGATGTACATTATGATAGCTGTTGTTTGATCATCTGGTGACACTGTCTGATGTTCTGTACCGTGAACGGTCTTCATTTACTTACGCAGACGGTCGATGTCATGCCGGCAAACAGCCCCATGTTGGTAGTAAAAGCCCGCGCTGGCGTGGGTTATGGGATAGCAGTAAAGGCCGCCATGATAGACTCTACATATAAGAACACACAATTAGGAGGTACATGTAGACCCTAAATTCACTCTGTGACAAAATGATCCGATGCAGTCACGTGAATAACAACCAGTGTAAATATTCTAGGTACCTTGTAGACACAGAACACAAAGCCAAAATTGGAAGCCTTTCCCTTGTGGCTTGTTCGTTTATTAAATACAACAGTGATCACAGAGCATTTACTCGTTTATTGCAGGATCTAGTATGGGCAAAATTGAAATGGTTTGCGTTCAAGATGAAAACCCGTTATCTCCCTCCCTTAATGCAGGTTAAGGGATGTTTACCTAAAAAGTTGTCTTTGATAAAACACCAAAAAGTGTGGACACATGCTAGTAGGCATAGACAATATATTACATCATTGTAACAAGCTTGGTGCAAAAAATGAAGGTCAATGGTCTGACAGATCACGTGGAAAGTCCGACCTATTAGGCTTAAAAAGGAATTATATTTTGTTTCTTGTCTGCGCGCCTATAGGAAAAATATTCCCCCCCAAATAAAACAGTTAACGCCCACGTCAGTTTTCAGCCCCTGTGTGAAGGAATTTTTCAGTATCTCTGCAGTTTTCAATACATTCAACCTTGCAAATATTTGAATATTTCACAAAGGGACTATACTTAGCACTCAGGACAGTCATGCACTCAGGACAATTTCGTTTCGGTAGCCCAGTACAGAGATCTTCCAATGCGGACAGAAATTAACACGGCCCTCTTCCTCGTCCATCCATTTTCTCCATCTTCCTCGCAGAAGATCCCATATGCAACAAAGATTTCATGAATGGCCTATGACACTGGATTACACTTAGAAAATACTACTTTCAAGAGTAGATCTATTACATATAATAACAGGAAATGTTTGCAGTGAATGTACATTTTTTTTCTGTTTTACATCTACCGTTTGCACTCTACCAGTTTACAACGAAGGAATAATGCCATGTTTTGGTTTGCTGGTGATTACGGTGAAAGACAAAAGAGCAGCAATACATTTGAAGAATATTAGAGAATACACATGTAGTAACTGGTAGTAAGCAGTCTATATTTATTTTATTCCGATCGTGATAGACAACAGAAATATATAATTATATTGGAGATCAAGTAATCTTTAATATAATGTTACGGTGATTACGGTGATAGACAAAAGAACAGCAATACATTTGAAAAATATTAGAGAATACACGTGTAGTAACTGGTAGTAAGCAGTATATATATTTATTTTATTACAATCTTGATAGATAACAGAAAAATCTATATTGGAGATCGAGTAATCTATAAAATATAATATTACAATCACAATGCAGCATGTAGTCGTCTTGTTTTATAGAGCTGTACCTATTTTTTGATATTCAAATTACGTATTAATATCTTCATGTGAGGGAGATTAAGTTTGGAGAATTTAATGTTCGCATCTAGTAACATGCTGCGACTGTGGCACGAGGTTGTATGCAATGTGCCAATTCTGATCAGTATTGAACCTTTTACTTCAATAATAACAAAGTTTCGATAGAAATCTTTTGCAGCTGTTTTCGATGTTGCGATGTATAAAAAACATAAGTACATCTGAAAAAAAGTTTAGGGTAAAAAAAAAAAAACGCGTCGTCGTATCAGTTTGAAAAGGTGCCCAGGACAAGAGTATTTAGGCCCCAACTTAGCATGCTAAGTTTTTTTCTCAACGCCCATTCATCTTGATCTTTGAGCCTTTGCTATTTACCATTATATTTTGTCATTGATTTTCCCACATGTTTAAGAAAGTCGCAAGGTAATGTGTTTGCTGATGGCACAATATGCTATGCACAAGGTACCAGCACAGATGAAGATCAATCTCAGTTACAGCTTAGGTGTATATAATGCCAGTACTTGGCATAACCACAACAAACTTACCCGGTAGTCCCAATATCGAAAGTATCTTGCTTGGTAATAGTCCAGTGGTTCACAATAACTCAAATATAGAAATTAGTTTGGAAGTTGAACTTTTAACAAACGTATGAATATACTTCTTATTTTTTCGATCTGAATTAAAGTATAATTTATTTTGTGCCAGCACATCTATAAACTATTTGGTAAGCGAGCTCAAAAGATTGACATTCTTAGGCTATAAAACACAAAGTTCCTCAGTCATCCGTGTTAACTTTGTAACAAACAACAAACAATTAAACAACCAAAAACTTTTTATTGTTTGACCGTATGGGGATATGCCCCGGATGTCTATTTATATTGAAAAAGTTCAAAGAATGCAGAACAAGACAGCATGTGTAGTATCCGAAGTGCATGACTGGAGCTTAAACGGTATCGAAATTGTTAATCAGCTGCGCTGACAAACTGTGCGTGAGAGAAGAAACTATTTGAGTGCTTTTAAATATACAAATGTCTAAATGGGCAGGCCCGAGTATTTTTACAAGATAGGTTTAGCTTTGTTAACCACGGTTTGTATACCCATGCAGAGGTTTCGCGTAAAGTATTCATAAGGCCACTGTTGAAGTACTTAGACAATGTCGTGCTTACCAAGAACCAAAGTAGAATAATTTACCACATGATCTTAAGAGTTGTAGCTCTGTTGATAATTTTAAATGTACGAAAGGCTTTTTAGCACATTTCCTTAAATTGTATGTTCTTACTATGATTTTAAGTATGTTTTTTAATAGAGCGACAAGGTAGAATACAAATTATTGTAATTGGTCTATCCAGTTTACATATGTTGCAAATAAATAAATAAATAAATAGATAAATAGATAAAAAATAAATAAAGATACCAGTAGATGGTATATCAGGTCTTAACATTACAAATCCACAGCAAATACATATACATTACTGTATCACAATCTGGAGCTATGCTCCAAACAGAACGGTATGAGATCAAGATGTACAACTTTACAGACAAGATGACTAGCATTTTTTCTTGTGCCAAGGTCTCATGCATAATAATTAAATCCCGGTTTGTGCGATTTGGCATCTTGAAAAAGAATATGCAAGAGACTTAAAAGGTTTGAGATCATACAAATCTGTTTCAGACAAATCATTTATGTAAACTATTTTAAACTGTAGTCCATTGGCGCATGCATCAGGGTTCTTGCTGGCCCAGTAACTGGATCGCCGTCTATCGTCGTTTGCCTGTGCCGAAGCGAATTGGCTGGATGCGACTGTTAAGGTTTCCGAAGTTGTTTTTGTATAATGCATAGGCCAGTTCGTCCCACTGGCTTCGCTTCTTCGCCACTGGTCGGACACCTCCTAGACAAAGAAAAAAAAAAAAAAAAACAAGAGGTGCATAGACCTTGACACTCTGCTTGACGGCAATAATAGCTATGACAATTGAAAACATCACACAAATGTTCCATCATATGAAATCGAGACAAATGGTCCATCGACCTTGACGGTGTGCTTGATAACAGCAGCAGAAACATCAATTGAAAACACTACGCAATCTTCGACACATTTCCTTCAGTTAGACCTTTAAGTTAGACCTTGCTCAAGGTTAAATCTGAGAGACAATTCGCCTTCACATTTTGTGATTTGCTATTAGTATATAACAGTAACATTTGGCCTAACGCAGCTCTTTTATGACACACAAGCCTTTACATGTGAGTGGCATTTAAAGTCTTTAATAACATTTCAAGCTCATTCAAGGCAAGATCTAATGACATATTTGGACACCCTTCACCTGATTTTCTACAGTTCCACATACACGAACTGTACTCTTTTTTGAGACTTTGAATCGTGAATGAACTTGAGCTTGACCTTTCAATGTCACTCAAGTTCAAATTTTATGACACATTTGGATTCCCCATATATGGTTTCCTATAAATGCTAATAAAAACATTTGGCCCATTGGAGCCCCTTTACGAGATATACGCTTTCAAAATTTGAGTGACCATGAATATAGTCTTTTAATGTCACTATGTCAAATCTAATGTCGTGGTTGGACTCCCCATACATGATTTCCTAACAGTAACATTTGACAGAACTCAGATCCTTCGAAATTTGAGTGACCTTGACTTGAGTTACCTTTTTCAGGGTAACTCAATGTCGAATGTAATGGCGCAGTTGGACTCCCCATACATGATTTCCTATAGCCTAACGCATCTCGCTCAAGAGATACAAGCCTCCAAAATCCGAATGACACTGACTTTAACCTTTCACGGTCATTCAAGGTCGAATCTAATGGTGCGGTTGGGACTCCTCATATATGACTTATTTGTAACTAACAGTAACATACAGCCTAATTAACTCTTTTGTGAGATATAAGCCTTCCAATCCTAGTGACCATGACTTTAATCTTTCAAGGTCTTTCAAGGCTACTCTTGAACTTGATGTTCAATGTCACTTCAGGTCAAATCTAACGGTCCTGTGGACTCCCCATATATGACTTCCATATTAGTGTTTAACAACAACATAAGGCCCAATAATAAGCCTATTAAAACGCCTCATAAAAATAAATTCACAAATTAAAAAAAAAATCTTTTGTGAGTCCCATTGTATAAAAGATAGTAGGAGAGAGGTGTGAAATATTTCAAAAGTGATTTGTGTGACGAGAAGCGTTTGGAGTATAGAGACCTTCCATAGAGCCCTATGGTCATGAAAATGAAACTAAAATCTTCAAAATTCCAAAACCGATAATTTTCAAATATGCAACAATGGTCTAGAGATATCGTGAATACATAGCTTCTCAGAAAACTTTGGCTTTATTACGCTAAACGTTTTGTGGGAAAACGCATTTAAGATAGCCGTCGCCACGACATAACATGTAGCTCTGCTGGCATGGACAAACAGAGGGAAAAGTAACAATGCCAATCGATCAGTGAATAATATGTTCGACGATGCCCGCTCCACGATACCATGACATACATCCACTTAGTTTTTCAACAGCTGGAACATATTTGGTGCCCAAATCAATTTGATAATAACCGATAACAACAGGGGCCTTGATCACTTGCCTGCCAGATAGGAGCAGGTGGGGGTTTATGCCTAACAGCTATGTAGTTACTAGCTTTGTAGCTGAGGTGACTATTCCTAATTTTGACATTTGAAGGCCAAAATGATCCTGGTTAGACAATGAACGAAGCAAAGGTACCCTATATACTGACACTCGAAGCACCGTATATGTTGTACTATGGTTATACTTGTTGTACTTGTACTATCGATATCAATTTTCAATCTGTTTTCCTCTGTGAGCAACCATGTTGAGTAACAGGCCATTTTGAGACATTTGTGCACCGAATGATTCCAAAAAAACCTTGAACACTACAAGATAAAATGTACCCCATATATATGTTACTAGTGTCCCAGGATCTCACATTTCAGTCTGTTTCACTCTACCGTTTTCGAGTTGCAGGCCATGTTGCATGTTTGAGAAAAGTGCACCGAATGACAACAAAAGAACTCAGAACTTGAACACTGCAAGGTCAAAGATACACCATATGAGTTACTAATGTACCTGAGTCCCAAATTCCCCACCATTTTTCTCCACGATGAGCCAATTTCCGAGATACATGTACATTGTGGTCAAAAATCGGAGATGCACGAAATGACCTCATATTGACCATAACTACTTAACAGTCAAGGGTTACTTGTGTACACTAAGTATATAGGATCGTGGTCCAAAGTTTGGTCTATTTCGCTCTACAGCATCCGTTTTCAAGATACAAGGTTCAAAATTGGAAATATTGGAATTGTACCGAATGGCCTCAATCAGACTTTAAACACTTAACAGTCAAAGGTCCCCTGCATATACTGAATACGTGCCCTCGAGACCCAGCGTTCCGTCCGTTTTGCTCTACAACAAGCTGTTTCGAGATAGAAGGCTGCTGAAAATCGGAAATGTAAAAAGTTTAACATTATTTAACTGTCAAAGGTACCCTGTTTACACTCAGTGCTACCACGGGCCCAAATGTTGGTTAGTTTTGCTCTACAACAAGCCGTTTCGAGATACATGGTTGTCAAAAATCGGAAATACATCAAAGTCCCATACCATGACCCCTGCCGACACAATAAAGCAGAGCTAAAATGGCAAAAATACAGCATTCGAAATTTCACAATTGTTTTAACAATTTTGGTGGAGATCCTCCCTAGGAGTGTGCATGAATTTTTGGGAGCGTATCTGTTGTGTAATTTTAGAGGTGATGTCGTTTGAAAAATAAGGAACAATTGTAAAATTATCAACGAGAGGTCCAAGGACCTTGATGCTCTGCTTGACGACAGCAGTAACATTTGTAAATTCGCACAGCTGTACCTTAATAGCAAGTAAGTGTACTGGATAACCCAATATGCTACCCCTTATAACTATGCAAGTAGCCCACAGATCCCAAACTTCAACCTGTTTCGCAGAGTTACAGGACATTTTGAGACAAGTGTACTGAAACCACCCCCAAATGACTTTAAGCACTACGAGGTCCAAGGTATGTATATATGCTCTACCAGTCCCCATGAGTCAATTCCACGCCCTTTTGCTCTATGGTTAGCTATTTCCAAGTTATTTGCAATATTTTATTTTGGCATTGGGCCACAATCTTAATTTTCAAAGTTTTAAAAGTATTTTCTTTTAATTTTAAATTTCAGAATTCCAAACAAATAATTATCGTGTGGACTGTCACACCTATAAACACCTATAAAAGTTTGCCTGAGAAATCAGCATTAGTGTACAAGAAGCAGCGTTTTGAAAATTAAGTCTAAAAAACAAAACAAAACAAAACAAACAAAAAAAGACGCAAATGAAACAAATAATCCCCAAAAGGGCCTTGAATGCTACAAGACGAAAGGTACCCCATATATGCATATATGTTGAGTCCCAAATTTCACTCCGTTTCTCTCTGCGATAGCTCGTTTTCCAGAATAATTGAGGGTTTTAGTTTTCCTAAGAATTTGAAATTTCGAAACACAAATCTTTAAAAATCATCACAACCTCAAAACTCCTCAACCTATCTTTGTGAGGACCATTGAAGGAAAATTCAGGACAAGTGTTAAAACTTTTGGCTGGGATTTTTAGGAGTTTTTAGAAAAGTAGGTATTTCAAAAATCCGAAAAAGTAACTTTGTGAAAGTTATTGAGGCAGACATTTACGAGAAGCTTGAAAAGATTTGGTCCGCGGCGATGTTGTTAGAGGAGTAAAGTTTTGAAAATTGTCCCACCATATTGTCTCATGTTAAGGAAGATGAAAACAAAACAAATTCAGAATTTCAAAATTGCTAAAATCTGTAAAGCAAATTTGTAATGATACTGGAAATAAAACTTCAGGAGAAGTTTGTACACGAGTTGACAGCGATTTGTGGGAGGAGTGGCGTTTTGAACTTTTGGCTCCCGTTGGGTCCCATGTTAACGAAAATGAAAAACAAAATCATTAAAAATTTGAAAATTAAAACAGTTGCAAAAAGACAACAAGAAGTCTTTTGACCTTGGCTTGACAAGTGCAGTTGGTATGACGAATGGCAGACTAGCTTGTATCAAAAACTCACTGCTGCAGACTAAAACAATTGAAATTTAGGGTTAACTCTCCCACAGTACCTCACCATGCATGCATAAATTTTAGATCATTTTCAACACCTTACATTTCAATGCCAGCTGGGGATTACAGTTAAGCACATCTATGCTGCAATATCCAATCGAATTATTTAGTTCCAGTTTTCATTGTCACTCAAGGTGAACATGATGGTTCAGTTAGACTTGGACTCCTCACATAACATTTCCTATTACATGTAGTGTTTCATAGTAATATATCGCCTAACTCGGCTCCTGTATGATATACAAACCTTCAAAATCTGAGTGATCTTGACTTTAACCTTAGAAGGTCACTCAAAGTCAAACCAAACCTGATGGTGCAGTTGGGCATCCCATATATGATTTCCTATTAAAGTTGAATAGTAACATGTAATTTATGACCCATCTCAGCTCCTTTTACGAAACATAAGCCTTCAAAATCTGAGTGACCTTGACTTGACATTTCAAGATAACCCACAGTCACATCTGATGCTGCCAAAGTTGTCCCCCATATATGATATTCTGTTGGTGTTTAATAGTAACATATGGCCTAACTCAGCTCTTTTATGAGATGTAAGGCTTCAAAACCTGAATGACCTTGAAATTGACCTTTCAAGGTCTGTAAGGTAAACGTAATCATACCATTGGACCCCCATATATGGTTTCCTATTACTATTTAATAGTAACATATAGCCTATCTTGGCTACCTTTACGAGATATACACTTTCAAAATCTGAGTGACCTTAACACTGACCTTGACACTGACCTTCCAATGTTACTAAGATTAAATATAATCATACTATTGGTATAAATGGTGTTCTATTAACGGCAACATATGGCCTAGCTTAGCTCCTTTTTAGCGGACGGGCGGACGAACGGACTGAGGGACATGCGACGGATGCCGGACGCTCGCACTACGACAGTTGCTCTGTTCTGTAATCATAAAGAATCCCCAAGCTCTTTTTGTGGGGATCATTGAGAGAAAAATGCAGGACAAGTGTGAAAAAATTTAGCTGCGATTGGTAGGAGCGCTTGAAATTTTCACTCCCGTTGGGTATCCCCCCCCCAAAAAAAAGGAAAAAAATATAGTTAAAAATTCAAGTTTTCAAGATTTCATACATCCCCAACCTACTCTTGTGAGGACCATTTAAAGGACAATTTTTGTCTGGGATTTGTAGGAGGAATAGCGTTTTTGAAAATTTTTCACTCCCATTGGGTCCCATGTTAACGAAAACGAAATAAATCGTAAAAAGCTGGAAAATGTTTCTTTTCGAACATTCAAAAAGATCCAGGCGCATGGCCCAGGGGAAGCAATAACTGAAAATTTGAAAGAAATCCGAGCTTTGGGTACAGAGACTACTGCGACAAAGACGACGGACGGGCGACGGGCGAATTTCGATTTCGTGAGCGCTGTTGACATAGTCAAGAAGAGCTGAAAAGTTCAAAATTTTAAAAAATATGGTCAGGAGATATAGTGGATCTTTGTAGTTAATCCGCTTGACGCTTTCCGAGAAAACGCGTTTTAGGGACATACGAACGACGGATGGACGTGTGAGTGATGACGGACGCACGCGTAGCACAGAGCATAGCTAATAAGAGGCCCACAGACCTTGTCGATCTGCTTAGTCACTTGCCAGATAGGAACAAGTTAGGTTTATGCCTAACAGCCATGCAGCTACTAGCTATATAGCTGAGACGACCTTCAAATGCCAAAATTAGGCATGAAGTAAATGTACCCTATAAACTGACACTCGAGACACATAGGTGCCCTACTTATGTGGTCCAGAGTCCCTAATTCCAGTTCTTTTCATTCTGTGATCAGCCATTTTCGAAATACGGGCCAATTTGAGACACATGAACCGACTGATCCCAAAGTAACCTTGAACATTACAGCGCCAAAGGTATGCCATATATGTGTTACTATAAGTGACCAGAATCCCAAGTTTCACTCCGTTTTGCACCACGACTACCCGTTTTCAAGATTCAAGGTTGTCGAAAATAGGACATGCACAGAATGACCTTAACACTTAATGGACAAAAGTGCCCTGTATATACCAAGTACTCACCCCAATGCCCAAATTTTGGTCTGCTTTGCTCTACGGCCAGCCGTTTTCAAGATCTCGCAAGTTATAATGCCCCAGTGACTACCACGTGAACATTCACAATTCAAAATTTCATTCTTTTTGGTAGAGGCAACTCTTTAACAATGTTGGTTGTTTCGAGACACGCCCTAGGAGTATACATGATTTTTCGGAGTGAATCTGGTGATTACTTTCTAACGAGCTGCCGTTTGAAAGTTTTACTCCTATATGGTCCCGTGTTAATAAAAAAAAAGAAAAAGAAAAATGGCAAGGATCCAAAATTTTATATTTCGCAATTCGTTTAACACCTTTGGTAGAGACCCTCTCCGGGAGAACACATACAGTTTTCGCAGAGAACCTTCCGTGTACTTTGAGAGTCGATGATGTGGTTTGAAAATTTCCCTCCCATATGGTCCAACGTTAACGAAAACAAAAAAAAAATCGTAAAGGTAAATTTAGAAAAAAACATGAAGACAAAATGGTCTGGATATATGGTGGACAGGTACCTTTACCTCCAAATTTGGTGTTAATCCATTTGATGGTTTCCGATATAATGCTTAGAGACGGGCGGCGACGGACAGAAGACGGACACCGGCGCCATGACAGTAGCTCTGCTGTGCAGTAGCCATAAACCGGCAAGCAGTCTGGCAACATTGATATATTATGAAATATTTTTGTTTTACCGTAAGGGAATTGTTAAAAATATTATATTTCCGGGAAGACAATTTCTTTAAACTTTGTGATTATTATTTACTCTTGCATTGAATGAGAGGTGGATATCATGTGGCATAAAATACACGGGGTGGGGAAGGGTAGGGGTGGTGTGTATGGGAGTGGGGGTGGGTGTGGGGTGGGGGCGGGAGTCAAACCCCAAATGCCGCAAATGCAATCTGCAACGAAAAGACGTAATGCCTTAGTAACGTGACCGAATTGGGTGAGCAATCAGAGCAGAGTAATGCAGACAAAGGAGATATTTAGACACAATGATTGGGAACATACCAAATAGCTGGGCAACACCAATGTGTGACTTGCAAACTTGGAGCCGCACGACAGCTAAACGATCCAAGAAAAAAAATCATTATCTTTTGCTCAGTGTACAGTATGCTGCTTTGGGATATTATATCGTTGGCAGCCTGTGCTTAAAGTAGTCACATGCTATACGAGCCAAACAATGGATTCCGTGATCAACTCGACTCTACATTTGCAACTTTTGGGAGGTGAGCCCCATGCCCGGGCCTTTTATGCCACATGATTTCCACCCTGTATTCATAACACGGCCAAAATGGAACTGATATTTAAAGAAATGAATTGCCTCATGTCTATGCCGAAATATAATATGTTTAACAATACCCCCTACGGTAAAGGACATTTTTCATATATCACATGTGCATGTATAAAGTTCTTCTAAACGTATTTGCGTGTAGACGATAATATACAACTGTGCTAGTTAGTATGATCAATACATATAATGGCATGATTATCAAAAGCAACAGTGTTGGTATAAATGGTAACTGTGGCAGAAATAATTACCTTAATTAAAGCATCACTAATTATTATTGCAGTAATAGAAAAAAGAGTAACATTAGCAGCAGTCAAACCGCGCTAATGATGGTTGGCATTAATAATATATTAGTAACATCGATCATGGTAGAATGTGAGGAGTAGCAGAGGTTGCAGTAAGTAGCAAATGTAAGTGGAGCAAGAGCAGCAGCCATACATAAAAGCTAGTGTATGCAAATGATATAGAAACTCAGACAAAATATGATAGCAAATAATATAGATGAATACTCAAATACAAAAATATTATGGAACTGCGTGTATTATCAATTGCTTGGCGGACTGCACACCCTACTCATCTCGGTTCGTGTATCGTCTGTTTAGCAGCTTACGTATTCGGTTGTATTGGTCCACTAAAGAATGCCTTTCGTTCCATGGATGGGGGGATTCGAGGATGGTCTCTGGCCGGTTGTATTCATTTCCAAACTCTCCGAATATTGGCTTTGATCTAAACAAGCCATTGTATACGAGCTCTGTAAATACCAATAGCAGCAGAATTTTATTCTCTAGTTCAGAAAGCAGCCACGCAAATATAACAAACATTTCTTGCTGAACATCTGGAGTACAAGCGCTTTTTCTACACTTTATATTAATCGGTACTACAAATAGCCTTCCCGTGAAAGTGTTTGTAGTTTATGAGCTCTGTGCTTATTTATAGGCACCTTCAGTGCAATAAGACCTTTGCCATTTCATGCTATGCTCACGTTTTCTGTGGCACCCTTGATCTTACTATCACATATATTATCCGTTTGTGACGCCATTGTGACAGAATCGCCCCCAGTCGTATAAATTATGCATAGTAACGTTGTAACAGTAGGGCGCAAGGGTAAACGATATCAAAGGTGTCAAGTATTGTAACGGGTACCTTTTCTGTCTCGTTGCTGCCAGAGGGACAAGCCCAAAACCCAAAAGTCAATATTGACGGTTTGCTGGGATAATTTCCAACTTTAGGTAACCTATTATTACAAATATTGCTTTACACAGCTATGTTCAGAATGCATCCCGACCATTCCATCATAATATATAACACCACATAGGCACAGACAAGAGTTTTATCAAGATGTTGCTATATTTTAATAAGCAAATATTTCTTGTATCTCTTCACAAGTATTTAGTTTCATTAAAAACAGTATCTTTTATGTAATTTAGACTAGAATAATGTAGGCCTACCCATATAAGCGAAACCTTTTCTAGCTACACTAGTTCTTCTATACATCTCAACAGGTGGTTCTGATCTGTTTTTGTGTTGTATTGATGTAAATCGTCCGGCCTTTTAAAAAGATCCGTGATTGATGTAGGTGCCAAATTCTAATAACAAAATTAATATGCATATGTTTTAAGATGTTTATTTTCAAGACTTCGTCGAATTGTAGGACTTGCAGTTTTGAGAATAATTCCAAGGTATGTTCCAGGAAGTGAGAATAGCTTATGCAACGTGTCGCACGCTTCTGTAGTTTTTAGCTCTGCTGACAAAGTCAAGCAGAGCTATCATGGCGAACTGTCATGGCGCAGGCGCCCGTCGCCCGTCCGTCCGTCCGTCCGTTCGTCGTCCGTAAACTCTAGTTTCTCGGAAACCGCTGCATGGATCCAGGCCAAATTTTGTGGGTAGCTCACTCTCCACCATATCTCCAGACCATTTTTCTTTC